>Ga0214542_1000210_pt1 | contig 93013 bp, 53 predicted proteins | sample CNSS1metaG_FD_160096 | JGI IMG/M metagenome (GOLD analysis project Ga0214542, IMG submission 160096) | Root nodule microbial communities from cowpea collected in UCLA plant growth center, Los Angeles, California, USA - CNSS1 | ecosystem: Host-associated > Plants > Roots > Nodule | place: USA... | reverse complement strand
ATTCTCTCATGTGTTTCTGAAAAATTTTCACTCCACACCTCATGCAAGCATGCATTGCCATAAGCTTGAAAAACCTCTAATTTCTACCACTCAAATGAATACAACTCAAGATCAAAAGGACTTTTATTAGTCGCATGATTCATTAGTCGCATGAATGTGCTAAGAGCATTGGTTAGGCCAAAAGGCATGACTAACCATTCATATAGACCAAACTTAGTTTTGAAAGCGGTTTTCCACTCTTCACCCTTGGCAATACGAATTTGGTGATAACCACTCTTGAGGTCTATTTTTGAAAACATTTTGGCTCCATGCAATTCATCCAACATATCATCTAGTCTAAGGATGGGGTGCCTATACTTGATGGTAATGTTGTTGATGGCCCTACAATCACAGCACATGCGCCATTTGCCATCCTTTTTGGGCACCAACAACATGGGAACAACACAAGGACTAAGACTCTTCTGGACCCATCATTTGTCTAACAACTCGGTCACTTAAGTCTCTATCTCTTTAGCCTCAATTGGATTTGTCCTATAGGCTGGTCTATGAGGTAGACTGGCCCTTGGGACAAAATCAATCTTGTGCTCTATTCCTCTAAAATGTGGGAGGCCTTGGGGGCCATCCTTAGGGAAAAGATCCGCAAATTCATGGAGAAAAGCACAGACAGAAGGAGGTAGATCCTTAAGTGAAGGATGTTGGAGACATGTAAGGACAACATGACAAAGCAAAAGGTAGGAAGGGTGTTCAACATGAAGAGTTTGTAAAAGAGTTTTATGAGTTAGAAGTACTTCATGATGAACATCCTTAGAAGGAGAGATTTCCTCTACCTTTGTCTTAGAATCCTTGGATAATTTAGTAGAGTTGGTGGAACTCCCTTCCTCTCTCCTAGCTCTCATTTGAGCTTGGTCACTAGCAACTTGAGTAGGAGTGAGGGGATGTAACACAAAAGTTTTAGAATGATGTTGGAGGGTGATCTCATTGGTATGGCCATGGTGTGTGGTTTTGCGGTCAAATTGCCAAGGCCTACCTAAGAATATGGAAAGCTTCCATTGGAATTACATCACATAAAAATTTGTCTTTGTACTTTCCAATAGAGAACTTAACTAACACTTGATGCTTGACTTCGAGATCCCCATCTTCATTAAGCCAATGAAGTTTGTAAGGTTTGGGATGGGGTAACAAAGTCAAGTTCAACTTCTCAACCATTCTTGTGCTACAACAGTTGCAACAAGACCCACTATCAATGATCAAAGAACAAGTATTGTTCAAAACGTCACAACGAGTGTGAAAAATGTTTTCTCTTTGATTATTAAGAGGAAGGGTTGGCTGGTTATTAAGAAGCCTCCTAATCATTAAGAGAGACCCTTCTTGAGCATATGAATGAAGTTTGTCCTTAGACGACTTGTCACTGTGGGAGTCACTAGAGGAGGAAGATTCCTCAGAAGACTCCCATTGACTGTTGTAGAGGTCTTGGCCCTTTAGCACAATGGTGCACTTGGTAGGACACTATGATGCCACATGACCTCTACCTAAACATTTAAAATACTTGATCTCACTACCTCGGTTGGAGGTCTCACCCTTATCTTGACCTTTTGTTGGGTGTTTATAAGCGGTCTCCTTTGCATGAAAAAAATCTTTCTTTTGAAAATAAGATTTTGAAAAAGAGATTGAAGAATCCTTGCGAATAGGTTTCCTTAAAAGTTGTTGGTCAACTTTGATGCACATTTGAGCAAGTTCATTTAAATTTTGATATGGGAACAAATCAACTTTATCTCTTATGTTGTAGTTTAGACCACTCAAGAACCTAGCAATGGTTAGATCCTCTTCCTCATCTATCCCAGCCCGCAAGATGTACAACTCCAACTTTTGCCTATATTCCTCCACAGACATGGTTATTTGCTGGAGCCTTTGGAGTTTATCCATAAGCTCTCTTTTGTAGTATGAAGGAACATATAAATTCTTCAATAGTGACCTCCAGTTTGGATATGTTATTTAGGGATAAATCTTTTAGGAATAAGACTAAGTAGTTATGGTTCATTTATATCAAATTAAATTAAAAAAAAATCATAAATATTGGGAACATTTTATAGAATAAATATAAAAACTCCCAATGAAGGGTATTGTGTAAGTGATTAGGAATGCCACCTTAGCATCAGGAATAGACCAAGATCTGTTAGATATAAAGTGCCACCTTGGCTTCCAACTTATTTTGCAAGTGATTAGCCCAAGCCAATCGACTATAAGAATAGTTGATTATTTATCCAGGCAGAAGTTAACCTCGTTTTTACTATGCCACTTTTTCTAATGTAATATGAGATGATATTTTCTAAATAATTTTTTATTTTTTATTTTTCTATATTTTAAAACCACTTAAAAATATCATCAGATTGTAAGAAAAAAAATTATCCAAATATTAAAATGTTGTTCTGTTTTCTTTTTCTACTACAAAGCTCAATTGGTATGGAAACTCTAATATAGTAAGTTGGACCGAACATAACATTACCACATAGTCCACACGTTAGTATTTTTTGCTACATGCTACATTGTATTGTTGATAACCATAAAAAACTACCTTTTTAAAAGCAATGTTACAAAAGTAACCTCATCGTTTCAATAAATCCAATGTTGTAGCAAAACACAAAAAAGAAAAACTAATTAATTTAAGAACAAATTAGGAGAGTTGATGATGAAGACCATGTTAATGTTCAGCAACAATCCTGAATTTGGGATGAAATAACTGTAACATGAATATGTGTCTCGATTTGAATGTGTCTTGGTCTGTTACTAGTACTTCATCTATGCTTTATTTTCTAAATAAATAAATAGTGCAAGGATATTAAATGCCATTACCATTATAACATTTGAAACTTTCAAGAATACGTTTTTCTTATATTGTTCATATTTTTTGAGAAAAAACTGATGTACGTTATGTTATTTTTCAATATATTCACAATTGTATGACAATAGACATATATTTTAATATTTTAAAAAGAATATATTTTTTACTTGATTTCTTGATCAATGTTTAAAAGAAATGGAAAAAATATATTTATGTTATTTTGGAAGGAATAAGTTGTTGAGAATGGGATCCATCACATAACCCACCCAACCACAACACAAGTGGAGAGCGAAAGGAATTTATTTGTCACGTTAATAGCGTGTGACTCCAAACCCAAAGGGAAGTTAGAAGCACAACACAAAACGAGAGAAAGAAAGAGAGAGAGAAGAAAATACATGAAATTGAAAGATGAACGAAGATGGCGTAAGCTCTGCCAATCCCAATCTCTCTCTTCCGAAACCACCTTCTTCTCCTCCCACACCTGCAGCAAGGTCTCTCTCTAGGGTTTCTCACTCTACCTTTTCCTTTTCTTTGCATAATTATTGCATACCGTAGCTCCATTTCTCACTCTTCGTTTTCTAGGGTTTTGTCCTTTGCTTTCAATTTTCGCTGATGTTCCTTTTTTTGTCCTCCTCTAGTTCTGCGGGGGCCTCGTCGCCGGCGTTTCCGGCCAACGGAGATGTTCGGCGCCGTCACAAATCAAGTGCGGATTCGCGCGAGGTTGTCGGTTCGGTGCTGCAAGGTTCTTCGGTTCCCTCCTGCCGGCCATGGGAGCGCGGCGATTTGCTGCGCCGCCTTTCGACGTTTAAGCTCGCCGGGAAATTGCCCAAGGTTGGCTTCGATACGGTTGAATTGTGATGGAAACGATTAAGTTGAGATAATTGGGGGCCGGGAGGGGACAATTGAACTGATGTCTGTCTTTGTCATTTTACAGGTTGCTGGGTCGTTGGCTTGTGCGAAGAGAGGTTGGGTGAATGTGGGTGTTACTAAGATTGAGTGTGAGATATGTCGTGCTCAGTTAGATTTTGCCGTGTCTTCAGCTTCATCTTTTGAAGGTGAATCTATAATTGTAATGTATTTTTTCTTTTGGTTTTTGCTTTTTAATGATGGGGGATGGGGATTGTTGATTCTGCTATTTCCAACTCAAAGGTCTGCTCAGGATGTGTATACCTTGATAATGTAGATTGTTGGATGTGTTATTTTTTGGGTTTCGCCTGAGGTGAAGTGTTTTGGTAACTTTTGTAGGAAATGTGATGCAATTTATGTATGCTTATTTTGTGTCTTGGGTGGTGTGATTTCGGCAACTAGTCGCAGTGCATTATTTTTGGTTGTTGTCTAAAGTGTGACGTACCTCTTCTGAAAGTTAATTCGCATAACTGCATGGAAGAGCTCATAATAATTTATCAATTTTTCATTTTCCTCGGGAAGTTACCTAGGGATATTTTAATGGAAAAATACTGATTCATGGAGACACATAATACAGGGTTCTCTTTTCAATACAATACCATGAGAAAGACGCTATATCCTAAAGCCCAAAAATTTCATTTGGTGCTTTTGAACAAACGGTGAGAGTGATTTATTTTGTAACTCACTCTTAATGGGTGAGAAAACGGGTGACTTGTTACATGTTTTAAATAGAACTTGTGAAGCTTGGACAATCCTAAGCTTTCAATTTGATTTTTTGTGGGGTTAAATGAGGTTCCAAGCCCAAATTCTAAGACTTCTATGGGGTTACATGGTTATATGGAAGTTTGTTGGACATTGGAACTTCTACTAGATAAATTGTATTAGAGATTGTTATTTTGCCATTTTTGTGTTAAGAGTATGATGTAGATGGTATTTGCAATGTGTAGTTTGAACCTTTTGTGGTGTCAATTATAGTTAATATTCAATTCAATATTCAATTTCAATTAATAAACGTCGTACTTCATTATGTTTTAATCTTCTGGATAATTCAAAAACAAGCCCTTTTATACCACTTAATTCAATGCTTCTTTCTGGGCCTTGCTTATTGTTTCTCATGTATTTGATGAAGCTGATGGCTCCAGTGAAGAGTTTTCTGAACAGCTTGATAAAGGACACAAAGTCACCTGTCCTTGGAGAGGCAATAGCTGTCCCGAAAGCTTGGTGCAGTTCCCTCCTACTTCACCTTCAGCTCTAATTGGTGGTTTTAAGGATAGGTGTGATGGACTCTTGCAGTTTTATTCCCTCCCAATCGTATCTTCATCTGCAATTGAGCTTATGCGGATTACACATAGCCCTCAAATTGATCGTTTACTTGCTCAATTGCAAATTCAGACAGCTGGAGAATTGGGCTGCAGAGCAGAAAATGCTTCTGGAACAGGCATAACTGGAGAACAGGCCTGTCATCCATATTCTTATGTAAGATATTTTTAAGATATGTTGTTTTGTCTTAATTATTTATTGGAGTATATTTTATGCCAATTTGTCCAATTTTATTTATTTGTACATCCTTTTATTAATTTTCCACTGCAATAGGCTCAAAAGCTCATAAGTCTTTGTGGATGGGAGCCACGGTGGCTTCCTAACGTGCTTGACTGTGAAGAACAATCCGCTGAATCTGCAAAAAATGGGTATAGCTCTGGTCCAGCCAAAGGCTCTGCTGCTGATCCTGCTCCAAGCAAGAGAGAGTTTTCAACTTCTTCAAGGAAAGATACCGGGGACAATGATGTACTGGGTTCAGAGTTTAATTGTGAGTCTAGGTCACCATTGTTAGATTGTAGTTTATGTGGGGCTACAGTTAGAGTATGGGATTTCTTGACAGCTCCACGACCAGTTCATTTGACACCCTGTGGGATTGATACACCTCAAACAAGCAAGAAAATAGCATCAACTCGAGGAATAAGTGCAGCTAGTGGTATCAATGAATGGGCTGCTGCTGATGGTGTTGAAAAAGAGAGGATTGGAGACCGTGATGAGGCTACGACATCTGATAAAAGACAACTTGTATCCAATAAAAGTTTAGATTTAAGTCTTAGGATGGCTAGTGGGCCATCCTCTTCACCAATAAACTTGACATCAACCTCAGGTCATGTGCAAGATGCTGGGGAAGGAAAACATCTGATGATTGGACGGCCTTCTGGAAGTGAGGTTGGAGACCAGACAGCTTCTTACGAATCACAAGGCCCCACTGCAAGCAAACGCAAAATGGATGATGGTGGAATCACTGCTGACAGGCCACATCTAAATGTGCAACAGGCAGACAGTGTTGAAAAAACTGTGGCTGACCGTGATAATAATGAAGTCACTGGTAGTCAACTGTATTCAGCTGGCCCTTCAAAGCGTGCCCGTCATACTAATCTATTGGAAACATTCCAGTTTCCATTAAGAAATTCTTCTGACGTTGCACCTAGCCATTCATTGGGTATTCAAATAGAACTGGATGCAAACATCCATAACCAGTCTAACCCAGAAAGGGATCATGCCATTGGTGTTATGTCTACCAGAGATTCTGCTCAAGCATCTTCTATTATTGCAATGAATACAGTTTATCACAGTTCAGATGATGAATCAATGGAAAGTGTTGAAAATTTTCCTGTGGATGCTAATGATGTCAATTTCCCTTCTGTTGATTTGAACGAAGCATCAGAGCTAAATAGCAGCTATCAAGCACAGCAAAGTGCTTGTTTCCAACCACTTTTAGAAAGGGCAGGAGGGGAGGCAGGTGTTAGCAGTTCAAATGCTTGTGGGGAAGTTTTGAACACAGAGATACTGACAGCACATGCTAGAGATGGACCTAGTTTTGGTATTAGTGGGGGAAGTGTGGGCATGGGTGCAAGTCATGAGGCTGAAATCCATGGGACTGATGTCTCAGTTCATAGAGGTGATAGTTTAGGTGATGTTGAACCAATTGCTGAAGTGATTGAAAATCAGGGTCCACCTGGTGAATTTGAGCCTTATCATGGACATACTGGGGATTTTGTGCCTGAGGAGATGAGTCGGGAAGATCCTCAAGGGGATAGTCAAGCCGTGGTGTCTCAATCTATAGCAAGGGCTGATAGTGGCTCAAAAATTATAGCTTCAACCAAGGTTGAATCTGTTGAGAGTGGTGAGAAGACCAGTTGTAGCATGCAGATGATAGACCCTGACAATGGTGCCCATCCGTCCCTTTCTTGTAATGCTGTTGTTTGTTCTGCCTATGAAGTATCCAAGGAAGAAGTTACTCAGACTGGGAAGGCATCTCACATTGATGATGGAGCATATCATGAATCAGGCCATTTAAATACAGATGTTATGGGTATGTCTGATTATTTATCTATTTTAATAGGTTCTTTCTTTTTCCTCTTTAACATTAGATATACTTTTCCCTTCTGATGCTCAATGTCACCGGTAAAGTCCAACATTATTGAAAATGGCCATGGCTGCTCATAGCAGCTACCTTGGGTCATGGAATGTTAGTTTGGAGCTGTGCAAGCCTCAGGTCAAGGTGAACCGACCTGAGTTGAGCCTTTTAAAGCCCTACTGTTTTCTCTCTCTTCTGTTTCTATTTCTGAACTAATGTATATTGGGTAAGCACATTAGTTATTTTTTTAAGAAAAAAAGAGTTGGGCCATACAACCTGGATCCAAACCCAAACAATTACATCAGAAAACAAAACCTAATGCACCCCAACTAGCCTCAAGCACCTCACTGACAGCCTCCTCTGACTCATGCACTGCACTTCATTCACGCATCTGCAGTCTCCTTGGGTTCCAGCGCAGCGATGTCCTGCTTCCGCAGCCACCTCTGAGTACAAGTCCTCTCAATTTTTCACTTTCTATTTCCTCTTCATCTAGTGCCACCCACCCTCCCTGAATTCTTTTCTTGTTCTTTTCCACTCAATAATTATACTCTGAATATCTGAAACATTTCATCACCTTTTTTCCAGCATCCCCAATGGCAACTGAGTAGGGCAATTCTAAAGCATCTAAAAGATAATTAGAAATTTAGGACATTTATCTTATGTTTCCTTTTTGTTTTAAGTCTGAACCTTGAATTTGGTGGTGTTTTGATTTGATTTAATTGTTATCAGAATTTCTAGACAAGATATATTTATTAATTATATGGTTGTTTTTCATTATTTTTGCATTACTATTATATATCTGCATTTTTTTTAATTATCTATATGGTATATATTGTATTTGTTTTGTCCGCTAAGCTTCTGCCTAACCTGTAATGGCTTCCAATATTTTTTTCTTAAAGGATTTTTGGGTTGCCAATATTTTGTGTAATGGTATAAATCTGTTACCTTTGAATTTTGAATAGTGTCATTGTAATACTAATATATTTATCACTTTCTCTTGTTATGTATTCATTTATACTCAATTGTGCAAAGTTATTTGGAAATTGAACTATCTGAGGTCAATTACAAACATATAAACAATATCAGAATGCCTTATCTCAATTTGTGTGATTATTGTGCTGGGAGAAATAACTTTCAGATAGAGCTTGGGGGGTGGGGCTGTGGCGAAATGTGAAGGGAGGGGATTTTACCTTCAAAAAGAGAGGGAATTCTTTGTTGGTTGGGAACCAAATCTGTCGCCTTAGTTGTTTCCCCTCCAGCCAAATGCTTAAGTGAAAACAAAGAGGAGTTATTACAAGAGATATTTATGTTTTGAAAAATATTGTTAGTATTTTTGGATGTTTTCCCTCCAAAAGTTTTTTTTTTTTTTTGGGTTGGAAGCCCTTGGAAATGGGAAGTTGCATTAAGCCTACCCTATCTTAGTTAAATGAACCTGTTGCAGGGAGGAATGTTCTCCCAAAATTTATTTTCTTTATTCACAAGATCGTATCTGAGATTTTACTTAAAAGGAACTAATCCTTGCTACTTGAACAACCAAAAGGTGTGGAGATCAATAAGATTTGAGCCCCCCTGACTGTTGAAAGGAAATCTAAGATACTACTGTTGTAATATTATTTTAAATATTATTAGTTTTGCTTCTGTATCCTACCCCCAATTTAGGTGTTGGAATCTCTCAACCCCACTCCCTCCTGTTAGAGCAGACCTCCTTTTCCTTTCTACTTCCTCCCCCATCCCATTCATCTGAAATCCACACACCCAAATTTTATACTCACTATGTCTGCGAAAACTGTTAATAGTGAGCATAGTAGACATGTAGACATTGATTGGGTTACATATTCACAGCCATGGGTACTTCCATTATGGATTTTCTTCTCTTACAATATATACACGAGTTTCTTATTCAGGTAATATTTTCAACTTACCAATGTCTGGTCTCATGGTGGTCACTCAATAGTAACTATCAAATCTCTTATTGATTAATTTTTAGATGACTTTACCCAATTTATACAAACCATTTCTAATCATTTTCTGAATTAAATTACTGCTGATGAATTGTACCCAATTTTTCTACTTTTTACCAAGATGTTCTTTCACAACAATGTTTCTTATTTTACTGATTACTGAATATTTTTTCTGAACCTTACACCGTTGCTTGCTTGCCCCATCCTGACAGCTCTTCGTTTTTTCATTAACTAATGCACTTGGCTATAATGATCAGGGATTCCATACAGAGACATCAGTAATGGAGGTGTTGAATTTGATCCAATCAAATTACATAATGATCACTGTCCTTGGGTGAATGGGGATGTTGCTGCTGCTGGTTGTGATAATCCCTGCTCCAGTTCTGGTGTGGGTAGCGTGGCTCTTTGTGGCTGGCAGCTGACTTTAGATGCCCTGGACTCTTTCCAGTCTCTTGGACATCTACCTCTCCAAACTTTTGAATCAGAATCGGCAGCATCTATGTGCAAGGTTTGTTCTGGTTGTTTCAGTCCTATTGTAATTGATTTCATGGAGAACATTATATTTAGATGTTCATATTTTGACTGGAGTGTTTCCCATTTTCAAAAATAAAACATTCCTTGGATTTGTGTTTAAAAAATGACTCTGCAAGTTATAAATTCTATTCTATTCTTGGTTCAAGAGAAAGAAAATTTTTGCAAGTTGAAATTCTCTGTTATATGGTGAAGTGAAAGTGATGCGAAATAAGAGGATATAAAGAAACAAATTTCAAAATTTCTGCGAAGAATTATTTGCCTCAACAGTGAGTTGTGAGCTTCCTGAGAAACCTAGAATTTTCAGAGCTCATGTCATAAGGTAGAGAGCCAAGACAAGTTCTTCGCCTAAGCAACTAAGGTGGGATTTAATGCTGATCAAAGTCTCTTCCGTATGCATGTTTTTGTTTTAAAAAGTGAGGTCCTTAGGCATTACTATGTCGGCACCACAAACATCAATCATATGCAGTACTTCGAATATCATAAACAGGAGGAAAAGTACAAGAAAAAAAGTTGGGGATAACACACCTGACCCACAACCTATAACCCTATAAAACTCTGGACAAGTGGAGCTAGAAACATTATCCCACCAAGTACAATCCTGAGATCTAATGCCAGACTCAGCAAGTTTGTCGATACATAGATGATTACCCTAAAAAAGTGTGAAAAAGGAAAAAAAATATTACTATTTACAAAACAATCCAGCCATCTATTACGAAGATCTCAAGGAATAATAGCAGTATTGAACCAAAGCTTGAATCTAGATGAGAATTACACTCAATCCGAAGATTAGTATAGCCTGTGGGGACAACAACTTCCATGTCAGGAATCACTCCCATCTCATCTGCATATAAAGGCATTATGACCACCAGCATATGAAAAACAACCCACAATAAAAGCATGATGATCTCTAAATATTCCCCCACAACCAGATACACCAGGAGTGTCTATAGCTGCCCAATCAGTGTTACATTTGAACCGATGACAGGGAGAGGAGGCAAAGAAACGGAACATAATGCAGTCTTCCTAGGATGTATCTACTACAAAACTTTTAAGAATAGTGACCAGTTGCACGTTACATACAACCAGTAGAACAGTTACCTGCCCGATTGACCTCGATAAATTAAGCTTTTAATTTTTCATGAGATTGTATGTGGGTTATCAAAGCAGATCTTGTTCTGGTTATTGATATATTATGACACCAAAGAGACCTGTATTACAGTCTTGGCTTGAGCACTCCAGCATCCTTGCAAGAAACAAAGAAAGGAAGAGATGGAATCAGAAAAAATGGCACTGGAAAGAGCTGGTAAGCCAGGCCCAGGGATGTTTAGAAAATGTGTATAAAAAGAGCAAGTGTTGAACAGTTTCCGCAGCACCACCCCAAAGATGACACAAGAAACAGCTATCTTCTGTAGGCAACCTATTATGATAACAAGAAAAGGGAAAGGAGGAGGAATAAATTTGCTCCAAACCAGTGCTGTACATTCCATCAGCAGTTTTTGAGACTGAGAATGCCATCAGCAGAACCATTCCATGAAAGATAGTCCTCAGTATCAAACTGATGTAAGATTAGAACAGAGATTGCGACACTGAGAGGGGCTAATGAGGCATGGGGATCGTATTGGAATTGGGATCTAAGTGAAACTTGGGTTTTTATTACTTGGACTGTTTAATTATTTGCATACAAGAAAAAAAAAATAAAGAATTGGAATATATAAATTCTTCAATAGTGACCTCCAGTTTGGATATGTTATTTAGGGATAAAGCTTTTAGGAATAGGACTAAGTAGTTATGGTTCATTTATATCAAATTAAATTAAAAAAAAATCACAAATATTGGGAACATTTTATAGAATAAGAATAAAAACTCCCAATAAAGGGTATTGTGTAAGTGATTAGGAAGGTCACCTTAGCATCAGGAATAGACCAAGATCTATCAGATATAAAGTGCCAACTTGGCTTCCAACTTATTTTGCAAGTGATTAGGAATCCCAAGCCAATCGACTATAGGAATAGTTGATTATTTATCCAGCCAGAAGTTAACCTCGTTTTTACTATGCCACTTTTTCTAATTCAACCTCATTAAAATATAATATACACCTGACCTTTGTCTGTGTTTTAATGTATGTATGTAGTTATTTATAATTTATTGTAAATAATGTCTGTGTTTTAATGTAAAGAGATCTTAATTTTATCGTAAAGATAATCATTTTTTATTCTGTAGTAAGGCTTGCAATTTAATGGTGCAGCATGCTAGATTATAGTGTCTTGTTGGATGTGGAAGATTCATCTGCTTGACGTATGGTTTTTGCAGGGTGATCGGTTCACTTCCAGCCAGAAATTGTTAGCACGCAACTCCTATGTTAGAAACCATGGGAGAAACTGAGACCTGGAGGAAGTTGTCAAACGTTATGTTGAGTTGTTTTCGGAGAATGAGTATTGTTCCTACATCCAAATTCAAGTTATGTTTTTAATCAATCGGATGCTTGTCCATTCTGGTTTTTCTAAAGTCAGTTTTGATGCTATAAATTTTACTATTATATTGGATTTTGGATTGGTGTTGTCTGTCAATTTAATAAAAGTGTCATTGCATCAGAAGCATCTTTGAACTAAAGAAAATCGATATTGGTTAATTAAAGAATGTCAGGTATTGATGAGGTAACCATTCCTTATCGTGGGAATGGTTTGAATATCTTATATCATGCTGGTTAATACCCTTATTTTATGGTTAACATAAAACTATTTCTCATTGTATATTAGAATAGATCGCTTCAAATCTTTAATTTAATATATGTTTTTGTCAAATGTTTCAGAATTGGTCAATCTTCAATTGAAATATTATAGTGCATACTTCCCATTGTTTATAGTAGTAATGTAATGTAACATTGTTCTTGAAGATGTGAATTGGATGGAAATCTCACTTGCAGTGTAGCACTGGTGACTGCAGTATCATATTTTTAGTTCCTGTGTATGTTTTTCCAATTTTTTAAATATAAATGGGATTTGTGATAAGTGAAAATGTGTTATTCTTAAACTAAGTTTTAGCAACAGTAGAAGATATTTATGGTAAGGAAACAATAACAAATTGATAAAAATTTATAATCTATTGATTATTGCCAAATTTTTTTTCTATATTCAAAATATTATTTGCACTTTTCTATTGGGTCAAATAAATATTGATAAGTTTTTAATCTTCCCTTGTACTCTTTTGTTCCTTGGTTCTTGGTGTGGGGGATGCTGATAAAAATTTAATAATAATTTATGGATATCTAAAATATTGATAAACACTTGAGAAATGTACGGAGATCATAAGAAAAAGAAAATGGTTGAATCATTTTAGAAGTTTTTAATTTTAGAAACTTTTATTTTTGTAACGAAATTTCAATAGATACTTTTTATTTTTATTTGATTTAATTAAGTTTTTATTTTAAAAAATTCATTACAAGTTATCTTTATTATTAATACAATAACAGTATTAACTATGTGGTATATGTCAGCATATGTTATTTTAATTTTTTATAATTTTTTTATAATATTATAATTTTTAGAAAACAAAATTATCACATGACATTATATTATGTAGATAATATAATGTGACAGTGAAAATATTTGAAATGATTTAATCTAAGAAAATATAAGTTTGACACTATATTATATGATAGAGACAATGTGACAGTGAAAATCTCTAAAATAATTTAATCTAAGAAAATATAAGTGTGTTTATATAAAATCCTAACTTCTGAAATAATTTAATCTAAGAAAATATAAGGGTGTTTATATAAAATAGTAGAAAAGAAACAAAATAATTAAAAGATAACTATAAATAAAAGATATACTTATATCATTACTTATAAAAATACATGACGTGACATTCTGTCTAAAATGATATGACTTGACCAAAATCTAAACCATGAAGTCAAACCGAATAATAACGATGTTTTTGAGCCTTGTTTTTTATTTTAAGGATATATAGTTTTTTTATTTATTAATTTTGATGAAATATTGTATCTTTTTATATTCTTTTGTGGTGGAGATAATGTTTTTTATGAGATAAATATGCGAGTATGATTTGTTTTAATATCTTCTTTAACTTAATAGTAATTTTTACTTTAACATCTACGTGTTATTATATTTGCATTTAAATAATTTTTTTAAGTATAATTTTAGTCTTGAATTAAATAATTAAAAATATATTAATTGCTACCAACTATAAAAATATTCATTTTATTTTACAACTTAATATGATTTTTTATTAAATAAATAAATCAATAGATATTATTTTATAATAACTTTCAAAGATTTATAAAAAAACACACACACACATATATATATATATATATATATATATATATATATATATATAAACTAATAACATGTAGAGCTTATGACTTAAATACATAAATTTTAATTTCAGTAAGATATACTTATATTGTTTCCTATTTAATTAATTATAATTTTTTAAATTTTAATTAATTTTTAAGTTTTATAAATTTGTTTATTTTCAATTAAATCTCTTAAAATGTGTCTTTTGTGCACTTAACTTTTATGCATTTTAATTAAATTCTTATAGTCTAATTTTTTATTTAACGGAGTGTTGTGATTGTTATCTTCTTTCATTATCTTATTTCTAGTAAAAAAATGTGAGATTATTTATTTACATTAATCGTAATATTATTTTATTAATCACAAAATTTCATGTATATGAAGACAAGAAAATATGGTGATAGAATAAAATAATAGTCACATCATCTAATTAATAAAAAACTTTAAATGATAAGAACTTAATTAAAAACAATATAAAAATTTTGAGTATCTAAAAGAAAAGAAAAAAATTAACAGGGAAGCTAATTGTTTTGTTGTGAGGTATGTTTATGTTTATACTGTGATGTGATGATATTGGTTGTTAGCGTTGTTGGTTGATTTGATGAATCAAGGATCCAATGTATTTGAAAGTTTTCTATTAAAAATACTACTATTTTTATGGGATGTTTTAACTGTTGAGCAAGACTAAATTCTTGAATTATTTTGAACCAAGTGGTTTTATGGGAGGTAAAATGTTAACTAAATACACCAAATGGATAAATTGATAAATTGATATGGTTAAAAGGATGTTGTTGTGATTGCCTAATAAAAAAAAATATTGAATATAGAGATTCAATTATATGTAACACTATTAGATTGACATATGATTTTTTTTAAAAAAATAAAATTAAAATTTAAAAAAATAAACCGTGATACGTGACAATTATTATTTATTACTATTAATTAATTAAATGACTAAGTAAAAGAATCAAATTAAACAAAACTGATAAAAATTGAAGCTTATTGAACAAGAAAAAAATATATTAAGAGTGCATTAACCAAATAAAAATAAAGATGAAATATGTATTATAACCTTTAATTTATTAATAATTTTTTTAAAATTTATTAAGATTTAAATATATTTTAGTCTCAGAACTAAGGATATTATTTAATTTTATTCTCCAATTAAAAGTTTTCAACATTTTTTAGTCTTTTAAGTAACTTTCTTGCATGCCATTATCAACAAGTGTGAAGTGGAGCTTTTTTAGTATATTTCAAATATGTTATCACTTTTCAACAAAAACCCTAATGAAAAAGGAAGTCAAATAAGAAATGAACACTAAAATATTTTCAAATATTAAAGTCAACGATAGTAGATGATAGTAGATGATTCTTGGTCACATTTTTATAAAGATGTCCAAAATAATGCCATTTTAAATAATGTGGAGTTGAAAAGATTTAATAAACTTTTAAAAAATCATATCAACCAATTAAATTCAAGTCACAAATAACGACTATTACACCTTTTACCACATCATATGCAACCCAACCACTAAAATAACATCTTACACAATGGAAAGACCGGACATTGAACCTTTTTTTTATATATATAAAACGATCAAAAGTAAAAAATAATCCCAAATTGAAAAACTAAAAGGGGATTTCTTTCTTGCACCCCATTCTTTTCCTGCACCCTTTATTAAAAAATTTGTACACCATATTGTCTTGTATTATGAATTGTACAATCCAAAATATAAATATGCATTACGTATTATAATGCAAATTTATATTTTGGATTGTACAAATCATAACGCAAATTTGGAAGACAATCTAGAATGCAAATTACATTTTGGATTACAAATTACAAATATTTTTATTAAATTTGATATTTTTATTAAATTTGATATTTTTATTATATATTTTTAACAAAATTAAATTTATTTAAATTTGTGTTTCACATTCAACTTTATTTAATTTTATTTTTCAAAATTTAAATTTATTTATTTTTAATTGTTATATAAACCGGTTAAAATTATTTTTAAATTTTACATTTGAATTTATATAATTGTTATTTTTATAGAAACTTAAACATTTGTATCGAAATGATTGAACTTTACACAATTTAAAAATATACAATTATTTGAAATATAAATTCAAAAAATAAATAAATTATGATGTAATAAAATATTAATATAATTTATTGAATTTTTTTTCTACTACAATTATTTTCTATTAACAACTTTAAAATAATTTTAAGTAAAATATAAATTTAAATAAACTTAATCTTGTTAAAAATATTTACTAGAAATACCAATTTTGATAGAAATATTTGTGTATCATTTATATAAAAATTAAATTGGATTTCAATCTGAAAAGGAACAAAATTGCAAAATTTTTACAAAAATTAGGACTAAATTGAGACAAAAATAAAAATACAATGACCAAATTGAGAATGAGAGAATGACATCTAGCATAACAGTGACACGTGGACACTGTCACATTACACTGTCCCTGTGGTACAACTTTAACTTAATACGTGACAAATTTTTTATTTTTTTTAGAAAAAAATCATTAACAAAAATTAAAAAAAAAAACTAAAAAATCCAGGAACTGACACATGATACCTCTTTAACGCTGTTAGTACATAACTAACGGAGATTACTTGATTGTATTAAATTTTCTAAAATAGAAATCAAATTGAGATAAATAAAAATAAAAATCAAATTAAGATAAATAAAAATAGAAGAACCAAATTAATATTTTATATAATCGGTGCTTAATATGAAGCTATGAATAAAACAGGTAAAAGAAAATCTTACACTATCGTTTTTTATTAATTTCAGAAGGAGTATAATTGAAATTTTAGAAAATTTGTGAGTAGCGGAAGAAATTCCCGAACTCAAAAAGCAAGTCCAAGTCGTTTATTTTTTTATAATTATGTCATGGTCTTTTATTATATTTTACTTTTATACTTTATTAATTGTGATAGCGTTATAGTATACAATGTTGATTAAAAAAATACAAATCCGGATTTAAAAGATGAAAGAATTGAAAAAAGTGATAAATAGTGATATTCTTAATTTCAAATGAAGAAAAAGTACTTAACTGACAATATTTCAATAGAAATAAAAATAAAAAACATTTTATTACGTCGTTTTATGAATTTTGCCTTTTTCCTAATTTATCTATACAGAGGTCTTGTCATATTTCATTCTACTAATTACATTATCATTAGCATGAAATCGGGATCATGCCATAAAGTTTAGACCTTTGTGCAACAACTTTTTCTTTCTTTCCTTATTACTTTAACTTGTTAATACTTAACGAAGTTATATGACACTCATAATTTCAGAGAATTTTTCATGTACAGATGAAAAAAGAAAAGATATGTAAGGGTAGGTACCATATATTGGAGAAGTTTTCATGTAGGAATCAAAATGAAAAAACAATGTTGAAGTACCTAATGGGTTTTACATGGACACAAATGAAATGCAAATGTTTTAGTAAAAGGATTAATGGGTTTTACATGGAGGGACACAAATGAAATGCAAATGTTTTAGTAAAAGGATTAAACCAGAAAACAATGAGCCAAAAAAAACGACATTAACATGACATGTATAAATGAAAAGTATTATCCATGAATAGGTTTATAATACATAAGATCTTTAGGTAGCCTCTGAACTGCAACACACGTGATAGTTTTTGATGTAGGGACTGAAACCAAAAATAGTGTCTGAAGTATAAACCAAGTTTAGATTAAATTTTTGACCTTTCATATTATCTTAAAAAATCAAATAAAGAGAAAGGGAGAGAGCAAAACACAAAATCATAATCCCAAGTAAATCTCTATTGAGTACATTTGGATGTCAAATATTATGTCTTGTGCTAATATGAATACATGATAAACTTCCTTTATTGTTGAAAACAACAAATAGTGAAACCTAGTCACTCAGGTATTAGAACAATAGTCAGCACATCATCAAAAGACTGATTGCTGCTTACTCAGTAGTGGAAGGTGCATCCTCTGCTGGAACACTTCCCCCTTCTTTCAAAACAACAACATATCACAATTCAATTAGTTTATTTTCATGATGCTGAGAGACACAAGGGAGAAGGGAATATCAAAGTGTAACATACCTTCTCCTGAAGGAGCATAGGGAGATTTCCGGTAACGTGTTTGCTGCTGCGTCGGCTGAAAAGCAGAAGCACCGAGTAGAAATTTATCATGACATTACATGAATTTGGTTCTTTTCACTTTTCAACCATTGGTAGACAAAGGGAATGGTAAAGGACAAGGGAAGCTATGGACTGCGTTTATGCTATTATTGTTAAAAATCAGTGACTAAGATCTTGTTTGAATAAACTTGTCTATAAGAACTTATGTGAAAAGAAAGTACAAAGGTAAAATACATTAAGCATTCAATAAGCTAAGATCTAACTTAAACATTTTGAAGAAACTAAACAAAAAGGTTTCAAGTTGATTTTAACTTATATGTGAAGCTCAATTCATTTTACCTTCATATTTTCTCCTATACATTAAAGTTTGTTTCAACAACCGTCATCATCCACTTGACTTTTTTTATCTTAAACTCATAATTCATTTATAGTAATAGTAATGCAAAACAGATAACGTTATCAATGCTTTTATACAGCAAGTGCAGGTCCAAATCTCAGAGTCATAACTAAGAGGCAGAGTCGAAATTTAATCATCTAAAATGCATCGAATATTATTCTGTGTCAATTTATACTAAATCTACAATCATTTTTACCAACCAATTTGCTAACAGGTATTTGAAAAATTTTGCTGCACAATCATATCACTACAAATCACTAGTTATATATAAGCTTGTTACCATGGCTAATATAACATTATATGTGAGTTTAACTTTTTTTGGAGACAATTGATTATTTTCTCTCTCTGTACTATCTAAATATGATATAGAACAATTTCAAGAAACAGACTAAGAACATCAGGCAGCAAGCCATTCACACACCAGAAGAACAACTACTATCAAGCCATAGAAAGCAGTGTCACTATATCCAAATCAGGCACCAGAGAATTGATTATTTGCTGATAAAAAAAAATCAGAAAATTGATTAAGTACCTGTAACTTAGGCCGAAGAGCCTCAAGTGGTCCCTTAGGCTTCTCACCCCCTTGCTGTTTCATGCAAGGGCACAGAAGAGCATCAGAAAAGTGAAAAAATAAATATAAGCAATTATTATATAGCTGTATTTTCCAGAAATACCTTTCCAAGTGCCCAGTCAGCAGAATCAAAGTAAGCACGCTCATGGTCCTAGCATAAAATTGAGTTTAGATGAAAAATCAAATGAGCATTGATCAGTGGATACTGGTGGCCGTGATCATCTTGATTACATAAAGAAACATCCACATGAACACACCTTAGATATGAGTGGTGGCTTTTTGGGCAGCATTCCTCCATATTTTTTCTTTACAGCCTCTTCCTACAAGGTTCATCAATTGTAAGTCACAATAATAAATCCTTACAAACTTACCATTGTGTCAAGAGCTTCCTCCTCAGTAAAGAGATTACTAATCTGAAGTCAAAATTTTAATTTAAGAATGCCAAAACGCTGAATCTGAATACTACCTGCTTCTGGGATGATGGCATGGTGTTAACTGACTCATTAGATGCATCCACATCCATCTGTCCGAGATCTTTGTTATCCTCTATGTTAGACATGAGGTCCTTTTGAGTGTAAAACTGCAGTTAAAACAATAGGCCATATTAACAGAAACTTTTCAGCTGCAAAAAATATTACAATTATGAATAATGATTCAGAAATCAGAGTGAAGAAAACATCATTCTGGCATTGAAAACAAATTGTTTATTCAAAAAGAGGATTTTTCAAGAGGCATAAATTGTCTTCAAATATATAAGATAATCAAACCACATAACTCAACAAGAGGAAACACCTGTGTGGAAAGTACTTCAAACAAATGTCTTCTGTATTTAAAAAAATCGTACAACTAAGACTGGTTATACTTATAGAGTTATAGTACAGAGATTCAGTAAATCAGTTCAGTCTTCAAACCCTTTAGCTAAAGTAAGAAAATTGTTCACAGGACACAGATGGGACAGAGGAAATATGGGGTGGAAACTCTACCAAACCTACCAAGTCAACAAAATGAGGGTTGCTAAGCTCACCCGGAAAAAGAATGTTTTGGATAGTATGTCATCATCATCATTCAATTGTAATCATGTGATTTGAAAATAACAGAGAAAACAATCAAAGTTTTCAAGGAAAACACAACTCGGTCTTTAGCAAGTGATACATACTCTAATGATACTACACAACTGTCTTACCATTTTATTTTATCTAGTTCTACTTCTCCACGTTGGTAAACGCACTGTAGGATGTGTAGAGACACGACATCCTATGATCCTAATCAAAAGTAAAGGACTTGCCAATGAACAATGCTTCATCATCACAGAAAAGCTGTCTAGTTACAAGTGATCTACTGCAACTACTTTACAATTAAGCAACGCTCAAAAGGAACATTATGTGGTCTTCCAACATGTCGAACTATAACAGGCATAGTAGTGGCAGATCATTATATCCGTACAAGGTAGCAAAATTCATTTGCAAGCTTGGTATCAAACATCACCCAACCCATCAAAACGAAGCAAGTCACAAGCTTTTTGAGCAAAGTAATACACATCTGAGCATTACATAAACTGCTAGAAAATGCTTTTTCTGATACTTTTATCAGAAGACCGATAGCTCTTAAATAGAATACATGGTGGGGTGCAAACCCACATACTAAGAATACATAAGGTCTAATCAAGGAAATCCATAAACTACTACATGCACACTTAATTCCTAAGGGTCAATGATTCTCACACAGTAAATACAAAATCAGACAACTATCTCTAACCTAAGAACTACCCTACTTACAACTTTTTACACTCTATTCAGGTCTATTCTCAGAGATTCCAGCATAAACATTGGTTTTAGAAGTTCTACAACTCCTCAACCCACCTTAAATTCTAAAGTCTGCATCTCCCATAAAAAGTATCAGAGTCTAAATCATTGATGGGTATTCAGAAAAAGCGAAAAAGATTAAAAATTTAAAAAGAAAACACAAAAATTGATAATGGGGTTGAACAAAAAAATGGAGCAGCTATGAAGTGCAGAAGGGGCAGAATATCAGAATTATTTTGAAGATCAAGTTGAAGGAAATGGAAAGAACAAGATCGAAGTAGTCACTCACCGGAGCGCAGGGGGCACAATAACCGTATTCAGCGTCTAACTCTCTCTCTCTTCCCTCTCTATGTCTGTTGTCTCAGTCTCAGATCCCATGCTCTCTCTTTTACATTCAATTATTTTTTGTCTTCTTTTATTTGCTTCATTTCATCTTATATTTTTGTAATGTTCTTATTGTTATTTAGTTACGCATGCAATTTTGTCACATTAGTAATCGTGTTCTGTGTTTTCAGATTAAAGAATAATTTTAATTAACTTGATTACGCAACATGCACTGCACGCAGTTTGATTTATACGCTCCATTGGAAGAAAAATTAAAAGAAAGACAAATAAAGAAATGTGAAACAGAATGAAATATGCGTTTCATGATTTGAGAAAGTCACAACAAAAAAAAATCATTTTCAATAACAAATAAATAAAATAAAATAATATATCATCATTATATAATTATCCACATGTTTATTACAGAGAGAAATGAGTAATGAGTAATTAAAAAAAATCAGTTCTTTTCAAAATATGTGGGATATAGTGGTCATTTTCTTATAAATAAAGAACATGTTTTTTTTCTTCCTTTTTTCACTTCAATTTTGTTTGAAAATTTATTCACCCTACACTTTATTTTCAACCAAATGGATCTAAGTATGAAGTTTTTTAAAAAGATTATATTTTTTTGTCCTCATTTATAAAGTTCAAGGTCATATTGTCAATTCCATTATCAATTATATCTTTTTAAGTCTTCTAATCTTTTTACCCATGTATTTCTTTTATTACTTGTGGTTGGAAAAGAAAGATATAAAATATAAAACTATACCACTACTTTATCAATTTTAAAAAAATATTATTAAATGTATTTCTTAATTTATAGAAAACAATCTCAAAAGAAAAACATAGGGAATAAGATGTTATGAAGTGTCTCTTTTATTGCGTTTTAATAAGAAGTGTTAGATTTAAGGTTTTTACATTAGAAACAAATAAATTTACTGCTGCAGTGTCTTAATAATTGATGAAAACTTAAGGGATAAAGTAGGTAAAGATTCTTTTAAAATGTTATAATTAAGACTTCTAGAAAAAGAAAAAAAAAATCGTTTGGAGACAATCTTGTAATGGAATAGCATGATTTTTTTTTTTTAATATTTAACGTGATTTCATAGTTATTATTTGAATATGAAGCTATTACCGAAGACTGAAGAATCTTAACAATTGTTTTATAAGTCAGACTCGAGAAATTAATTAGCAAAAAACTAATGCTATCTGAAACTTAAAAGAGATAAATATACATTTTTTTCTCGTAAATCAATTATTAAAAAATAAAGGAGTGGCTTATACGTGATATGTTTAACTTTACGTATGATTATTAAATTTGGACAATGTTATATGTGGAAATGTTAAAGAATTGATACCCACAACAGATCAACGCATGTTCAAACCGACACAAGGAGGATTCTACATCTTATTCAATCACTTTAACCATTTCTATTATATTTGTAAAAAAGAAAATGCAGGGTATATACGTGCATAGTTTAGAATATTTACAATTAATAAGATACTAAAATTATGAAAGAAAAACATAACACATAGTACCGATTCAATTTTAACAAATTTACATCAAGTTTTTAATCATCCTAACTAGAATTTTCACTAGAATATCAAGAATTAGGATTACAAGATTCACTCTAAATATATAAGAACTTAAAATACACTTCAAAAATTTCAACCAAGGTAATACTACACAATAATTACCTATACCTATCACTTATAAAGAAGAAAATATAGAAAAATGACAACAAAAATAATATAAAACAAGTGCACTTGGAAATCTGCAAATTTTGCACAACAATCCTATACCAAAAAAAAAACCTTAGAACCAATTCAATCTTTGAATCTTTATGGAGACTTGAAAAAGAATGATTATTTTTTCAAGAACTCTCAAGTATTTTTTTTCTCTTATTTTAATTACAAAAGTCATTACTTGAAGATGAGAAAGAAGACTAAGTTTTAAATAATTTTTGTCTTATAAGATTAATCGATTATGTTATTAATCTATTCGATTGATCTGATTGCAATATTCGATTGATCTGATTGCAAAATTAAGGATCATTCTCCAAACTTAACCTAATAAACTAATAACTTGATTGATTAATATGACAATTTTAATATTTTTAACATTTATTATATTTAAAAATGATATAATTCACACATAACTTTTATAATTGATTATGTTGTGATTAAATTGATTTTAAGAATAACCTAACTTAATTCACAACATATCTAAACACATTCATATCCTATGAAGATTTATTTATTCTAAACTATTCTTTACATATGAGCATCGTCAAAAACAACTTAATCTCTTTTGACATAGTCACAACAATATTTTCATTCAACATAAGCTCACGTTCATCAGTTTCGATTAACCTAATCAACTCGATCAAATAAATTAAATCCTTTAAAGTTTTAGACCAATTAATTTAATTCAACCAATCTCCTAGAATAGTGGAAATCCTTAAAAAATATTACCTTTCAGAATAAACGAATTTTTATCATTATTATATATACAACTCGTAATTGAAGTCAAATCAGTGTATTTCACAGCTTCAATTTCTTCATAAGAAAAAAAAAAGAGAGCAAAAAACTAGCAAATAAGCATTCACTATGGTTTTGGTTTTAATGAAACTTGTAAACTTGAATTTGTTGTGGTGTGAATAGAAAACAATTGAAGTTGGAGTGTAGACAGGGTTGCAGAGTTGCAGTGTTGTAAAGAATGAGAGGGTCCCACGCCATGTGAGTTCTATTCTATTATTCATTGAACTGGTATTTGGATAATTTAGTTAATAAAACAGTCTCCGATTATTTAAAGCATTTCAAGTAGATCTCTGGAAGGAAAAAAAAAATAATTACATTTTTGTTTGCAGCTATTTTAATTGAATATAAATAATAATTTGGATAAGCATTTAAAATAAGGGGTAGTTTAATCTAAAAAAGTGAGTGGTCTGAATACAAATGAAGTGAGAATCTGAATAAGAAAAGTGTCACACTACATCTTATATGATCCATATGCTATGAATGTGAATGACCTAATACGTAATGTGATGAAAAAATGTGCAGAATAGATGTGGGTGATAAAGGCATTTAGCAAATGAGAAATTTTTATTAGGTGTATGTACAAAGGAGGAAAAGTGAGTGTAGTAGTCCTTGGTAAGGTAAGGTAAGGTAACCAAGCTGAATGAGCAAAGAATTTGTGCAGTTGTAATACCTTACTACTACATAATATGTGGAATGTTGTTGATAAGATTGGAAACCTTCTTGCTTTGATCTGAGCAATGAAATGCATGAGTTTTGGTGAATCCGTTTGGTTTGATCTGAGTGTTCAGCAGGAGGTTCTTCGCCATTGCTTCTTCCCTTTCTTTTGATGCAGTTTGAATGGACTCCAACTCTTCCTGCGTTTGGAGGTCTCACAAAAGAGACCTGATGCCAGGGCCTGCTCAAGCCACAGCTCAAATGCCTCTTCATCTTCATCCATCATTTCAGCATCAAAATCCCAAGGGAATCTACTTGAGTTGCATCGCTGGTTCTTCTCCAACCCAACCATGTTTACATGGAAACTCGGTCTATGGGTATTTGGCCTGCAAGCCATTCCCTGCAACAAAATCAAATAACCTCTCACTCCACCTATAAACCTTCAAATCCAATCTTCTCTTTAATCTTATACTCACCTGGCATATAGCCCATTCTGACACATCAAAAATTTTGCTTTCAGCACAAACAAAAGCTCGTGGAATCTCCACCTATCAACAGAATATCATGATTCACAAACTAATTCACATTAATTTAACTTAATTATTTTCCATCCATCACCAATCTACCTTTTGAGGCCTGTCAAAAACCAAAGACCCTTTATATTCAACCCATCCATCTCCATCCTTGGCTTGATGAAACTGACAGCAGTCCTGTTTCCAGATAAGCCACCAAAATTCACTACAATTTTCAATACACATAAATAGAAAAACATGTAATTTTTAAATAAAGGAAAAAATCATACCTGACACCATCTTGCTTTGGCCTTACTCCTGTTGGTACATACCCAAATATGTGAATTCCCACACTTGGTGCACTGTATTCGTCTGGACTCTTCAGAACGATAATCAGCGTTATCCTAAACAGAACACATCACATGTATCATCACTATTTTTATAATAAAGATCATCAATCACCCAAATAGTTGAGCAAATTGGTCCACACGTAACAATATTTTGATGTCGTTTGGATATCATGTTATGCTATTATTATCATTTATCTTATTTCATGTCTCCATTCTTTCTATTTTATATCACGAAATTGATTACAGTCCTTAAGTGAACTCTAACATTTGAAAAAATGACAGCAGAATATTCAACTTTAGAAAGAATAATGATTAACAGAAGCCACTGTCAAAACATTATGGTTTACAATGGTAGGGTCAAAATTTGAATTGTAAGCGATGTGAAAAAGCAAATGTTTTCAAAACCAGGTCAGTTATTGAACTGGTGAAGAAACGGATTTAAAATTCAAACGTCAAAAATCATATTAAGTATTTTCACTGACCCACTGAACAAGTTTTTAAGGCCGATTCTGGGGTTTATTTAAACCAGATATTGGACCAGATCATCAGTTCTCTGGTCAAAACAACCAGTCCTGTTATCAAAACAATGCAAAACATTAATTTCACTCTATAAGGTACTAAATGTGAGAAGGTGGATACTAATGTCCGACACAGATTCTTGATTTCAAAAATGCAAACATCAATTTATAAAATGTAGGGACTGTACATATATACGCACACAAACACAACCTGAGAAGATATGTTAGTCATTTACAAGAATATCATATCATATTTACCTGATGTGAACTACTATGAGATCTCTGGCAGACACTTTTAGCCATGGTTTCTTCTTTTCTTAATTTCTCATCATAATCTCGTTTCTTCACGGAGTCAGAAAGAACCTAAAGTTTCATTTAACTAGTTAATGGGAGGAACCAAAAGCGAGGAAAAATTATGTTATACACATTATGTATCAAATGAACATTAAAAGTTTATCTATCAACTATAAGAAAAGCTCTGCAGTGTGTACTTCAAACTTTACCTCATATGCACATTGAAGCTTCTTAAATGACTCGCTTGCCAAAGAACTGCCCATATTTTTATCAGGATGCACAAGCATAGCCTGCACATAATTAATAAAAAATGGTAATATACAATAAAACATCAGATCAGCACATAAGAGAGTCTTTATAACGTTTCATTTACTAGTGACATTTTAACTAATAGTTACAAATAACCCTCATCATTATGTTTCTGATGTCAAGATTTTGAGAAGCAAATGCTGAAAACAGAAAACAAAATGAAGAAATGGGGACGTTTTTTTAATTAATAAATGAAAACAGAAAACAAACCAAGCACTTTTTAAGTAGGCTAGTAAACACAATATAATTTAATTCCAAAGGTGATTCCTCATACATTGTAACACAATATTGCTTCAACACATAACAGTTGCCTAAATAAATATTTTGATAACAATTAAGAAAAAAGTAAACAGGCAAAGCAAAATAAAACTAAAAAAAAATACCTTTTTTCTGTATTCCTTTTTCAAAACTGCTGCATCAATTTTCTTGTGGCGGCTAAATCCAAGGGCATCATAATGATTCAGACTCTTCAATATCCTTTTCATTTCATCAGTTGAGCTTGTTGTTTCTTGTTCTCTGACAATTTTGTTAACAGAAAGTTCTTTCTTGTTATCAACAACTGCTGTGGTAACAGCAGGTTTACTGGATGATTTACAAGAATGCAAATTCTCAGATTCTTCAGTAGGGATAGGATATTCACACTCTTCAGAGAAGTCATCTTCCACAACTGTTTCTGATTGCTTATGCTCTTCAGAATGTGAGCTTTCACTCACATTATCAAACCATTGGAGCAGAAAATTCAAAATATCATTGGAGAGGAATGCAAGGTTTATAGCAAGAAAAACACCCAGCCATCCAACTCGTACTTGAACACAATATATAGCATATATAGTTCCAACTAATACCACCAAACGTGCATGATTTAGGGAGAATAAATAACCTGCAAGAGGATAATTGAAAACAAAATTTGAGGATTACAAAGGTAAAATATTGAACAACAATAGAAGTCCAGCATTGCCCATAAAAGATTGTCAACTGAAGTGAGTTTCATATCAATAATAGCCAACAACACATTACAGAGTCAAGCAGATGGTAAAAATAAGGCCCTACCTTTTTAATAGCTGGAAATTAGTCATATGACCAAAGAAAATGGGACAATTGATAGGGATCATAAACACAACCAAAAGATATTTCCTTAAGTATGAAGAGATTAATAACAGTGTACATATTACAAAAGAGGTGTTTTCATCTAATTCTTGTCCTTAGGAGAATATAAAGTGTAATGCCAAAGAAAACAAGAATACCATACCTCCTACTATGAGTAACGTTCCAGTTATCCAGAAGTTAGCATACATCCACAAAATAAGGATGGCAAAAAGGCCGACAATAAAAAGCCCAGGAGTATACCCTAAGTATTGGACAGCAACTCCAGCAACACCCTGAAGCATTCAATTGAACTATGAGAAGCAATGTATAAATTATTTGCTACTAAATTGAACTGAGCAACCAAATACAGAACAACTATTACACCAAATTTAAGGTGGCAAACCAATGTCAAAATGCGTACAGAAGCAAGAGACTGAACAATGCAATTTATATACTTGCTATTAAAAGGCACCTTTTTGTATAAATAAATGTGTCTAAATGAATTCAAATAAAGGTAAACAGAGATAGTAATTTTGAAATAGGATGTTAGATGGACACAATGATTGATTATTATGCTTAGCTCCTTATGCCAGGAAACTGTTTAACCCCCGTTCAGCCATAATAATGTTTCTATTTCTGTCATTATATGCAGGTTCTACAAAAGACTCAATATAAGAAAAAACCAATGCCATCAATGCGTTCCCCTACAGAAGAAATTAAAATCAATGCAACCAAATAATCTGAATCAGTTGACATGAACATCTAGACAAGCACTTGTAGTTCACTTTTTGAGAATATTGTTTTAATAAAAATAACACTGTTCCCTGAAGCTTGAAACCTAATTCTATCATAAAATTCTTACATAGTAATGCAACGTTCTAAGAATGATTGTTAAAATACAATAGTGAGTTTCTTGTACCATGATATATTATAGAATACGACAAATAAAGCCAATTGTAAAAAGCCATTCAATCATACCACTAAAGGATAAGTTAACTTAAAACTGCTATCCGACTGAAGTGAGTATAACAATTACACAAAAAACAGCTAAAGGAGAAATAAGGACAAATTACACTTACACCCCAAAGTTTAGCAAAATTCACTTCATATTCTACCCTCTCTTGACCCTACACAAGCCCCCTAAATTTATAAAACAATGCATCTCCATATATGCTTCCTGCTATTCCAGAATCTCCCTTAACTTCTTATGCAGTTAAAGATCAAGAAAGATCAAAGTAATGCTAAAAATGAAAGGGGTATCCAGTGTAATTTCGTTAAACCTCAAGAGATGTTAGTGTAATTTGCCCCAAGAATATATACCTAGACAACAGACTTTGACACACGGATCAGAAACCCATAACCAAAAGAATGAAGATTTAGACGAGTTGAAACAAAGACATACCATACTAACAAGCACGTATACCAAGCAATACATCGAAGTCAGACTAAGAAAGCAGCTCCACATTATAAGCAGAAGCATCACTGGACCAAACTTAATGAAGGACTGAAAGCCCCTCAGAGCAGAGTCCTTCCAGAAAATCAATGACAACCTAAGTAAGCTCCCAAATCGGGAGCAACCCCGGCACACCATAGGCCAATGCCGTTCAAAGAACATAGCAATCCTGTCTCGGCAACAAGTCACCACGGTTCGCGCACGCCAGCCGGCGACCTTCTGCGACCGAAACCATTGCCAACACTGCTTGAACAACCCTATATCCTCCATCACCAAGGCCTCTCAAATTCCCCAGAATCTTGGTGAAACCTTACTCCTACGACTACAACAGGCACCTCATCTCATCATTCCAAACAGAATAACAAATTGCTGATACTATTGATTTCCATCACCATCGATCCAATGCCTCATATATCCAAACCCTTTTGACCCTAGATCATCAATGCCATCCATAAACAAACCACCACCTTGATCTACAAAAATTCAAATAAGTGAAATAAATAAGGCCCGCTACTCCAACTCCCTACATAAATCCACCAAATTCACGGGTTTCACAAGACCAGTTCTCCTCGTCCAAAAAGGGAAAGAAGATAAAACACAAAACCCCCCCTATCGATGAGATCAAAAGAGAACATTGTGCGAGTCCATGAGGGCACTAAATACAATCACGTTCAAAAGGGGGGTAAATTGCTTCCGAAATAAGCTTCCGAAAAGCAAGCACTGTTCACGGAAGCCCCACAGAAACATAAAAACACACAAAGTAATACACAGTCGAATAAGAAGATAAAAACCCTCTCTTTTTGACAAACACAATGCGACCCCTTTCCCTTTTCCACGCCCCACTTGAACTCCAGCGCTATCAACCTCGACCCTTTTTCCGGGTTGAAGACCTAGCACTGCAGAATGGGGCGAAAACCGCTGAAAGTAAAGAACTTGAAAGTGACCCCGAAGCCGTGGGAGCCCTAAGAGAAAAGGGTATGAGGCACTGAAGGAGAAGATCGAAGTTGAGACTCCGGAACACCACCGACAGAGAATGAGGAAAAGGGGAAGAAGGGGTTATTGGATTTTTTGCAGAATGAGAAGATAACCTTCGCCTTTCTTTCTCTTTTTGATTTTGTTTTAATTTTTATTCCTCTCAGGGATTGCTTGTGAAAAAGAGAGAGTAAGTTTAAAAGTTTCAAAAAGTCTTGTAAAGGGTGAAGAGACGAGTGAGAGAGTTGTTTTGTTGCAGAAGAGGAGAGAGGGAGAGAGAATTTGACATAATTTTTTAAATTATAATTATTATTATTTGCTTTTATTTTTGTTCAGAAATATTAATTGGGTTGCTTTGTGGATTAGGGTTGGAGAGGTGTGTAATAATGATGCAGTGGGGTCCATCACACTGCATTGAATGTTGTAATTCCTAATTCTAATGTTGCTTCTTATTAAGTACATTAATTTCCTTCTAAAACCTTTTCCATTCAACTAATACAACAAGACAAGATTCTCTTAATCCATTCAAAAATATTTCAGACAAATCATTTATTCTTTTTGTACCATTCATTAGTTTCTCGCGGCAGAACATTAATTTAAAGGAACATTAAACTTCTCAATAATTTGTATACAACTTTTTAAATTATTTTTGAAGTATTAAAACTTCTTTCTCTTGATTTTTTATTTAATTAGTTAATATATTTCTAATTAAGAGTACTTTTTTTACAACAGCAATTGCTGATAGTGTTAAAAAATATTTTATTTTTCAAAAATTGTTTTTTCTTTGAATAATGAACTTTTGCTATAAAAAAATAATTTGTCCACCCTCTACATAAGAAGTACATAGCAGTGTATGTAAACATGTATGAATTAGAAAAGGAATTAAGGTGAAAAGGAAAAGGTGTATGAAGAAGTATAATTAAATGAGTTGTCGATGTAATTTTCCCTTTAAAAAAGCATTATCCTAACTTAATTATTTTGTAAATAACTTTAGTTTGAGATTGGTTTAATGTTGGTCAAACCTCAAAGCCGCAAAGAATAATTCCATTCCTAAAGTCGTGATTTAAAAAAAATAATAATAAAAGTCTTCGTAATATATATCAATTATTGTCCAAAGTTTGGATGCGATTAATGGAGATTTCTTAGCTTTGGTCTTATGGTTGAAGATTTAAAGAAAGAAGATGATGAGTAATAATGGTGAAGAAAAATGTATGGTAATGTGTTTGAAGATTAAGAGAGAGAAAGGGAAGGTGGTAGCTGAATTTAACTATTGGGTAAGTAAGGAAAGAAACAAATCATGAGTAACATTAAAATGTGTTAGGTTAGGTGAGTAATATTGGCAATAAATAAATTATAATATAAGCATTAAAACAATAAAAATGAATTCATGGTATCATATTAACTAATAAAAATATTTGTTTATCAAGTTTTGTCACTTGTTATACCAAGATAGATTAAAAAATTGTTCGAGTCCCGTGTAATTCTTTGCTTTGAATAAAAAAAAGGTATTAATAGTATTTATTTAAGTTAAAGATCTTGTTTCCATCAAGTAGGGTTTGAAGTCAACCTCTGGGTTATCCAACCTAATCTCCATGCATATGTACTTGGCATTGATGTAATACATTGCATTGCTATGTGAACATTTAAATTTCTTTTTATATCTTTATGTGTTGCTGACATTTTTATATATGTATAATATAAAACATAACCTTTTTATGTTTGAAAATAATAATAATAATAATTAACGAAAATGAATCAGTAAATATTTAGTACTAATTAATAATACAAAAACAGTCGAAAATTAATTATTGACAGATCAGCACTAATAAAAAATAAATAAAATCTATACTCAAAATATGTAATATATGAAAACAGTGGCAAATGATTGTGTTTTTCAAGGGAAAATAAATAGATTATTCAAGTAGACGAAAGTGGATTCTTGAACAATTGATTGAATTGAGCTTATAATATCATTGTTTTTCCATTTTTTTCAATATCTTAGATTCGTTGTAAAACTTTTAAGATATTCTCCTCTAACATAGGGTTGGGTGTATCTATACTTTAATTTAATGTTCAAGTTAGTTTGGATTTCAACATAGATGTATAATTAATGAAAACACCAACCTTAAATTAATTATATTAATAGTTTTTAGATAGGTCTTAATTAAATCTCTCAAATACCTTCGGGTGTCATTAGTATTTTAAGTATAGTATCATTTACGTATTATAATCATATTAGTCAGTTAATAGTTAATTTATACTAGTTTGAGGTAGCGATAATAAAGAACTATCTTTCTATTTTGGTTTAGTTTATTATTGATCCATAAAAAAAGTATAAGTTAAAATGACTTATCGTACTAAAATGTCATGAAAATCTTAATCCATCTTGTCAACCCACAATTTTTCTCTTAACTTTTTAATTTCTAATTAATATATATATATATATATATATATATTAAAAATGTTTAATCACATAAATATTTTTTAAGTTTTTATGGATTAATTCATATTTTTAGTAAAATACTTATTATATTTATATTATATTTATATGTTAAATTATTCTATTATAATTAATAATTAAAAAACATAATTTTTAAGTATTAATGATTTTAATTACAAGCATGTTTACATCCAGTGGCGGAGCTCTTTAGGAGCTGGTGGGGCCACGGTCCCCAAATTTTTTTCAAATTTTTTTTAATTTTTCAATTTTATTAAATTATATGTTTACACTTTTTAAAATTATATATTATTAAATTTTTTAAATTATGTCTATTTTTTTAAATTAGGTAATAATATATTAAAAAATTAATAAAAATTAAGTTAGATATTTTTTTTATTTTTTTAAAGTATAATATTTAATGTTAATAAATAGTAAAATATAAAATCAAATATAATAAAGAAAAAAAAATTATTAAGATAATTTTCATTTCCTCTTTTTATTGTTTTCCGAGTTTTTCATATGTTGTACTTATCTCTCATTTTTACCTAATTTTTTGTTACTAAAGAAAAAAAAAACAGGTTAAACAGAAACTCATTATTTTTATCCCCATTTTTAAAGAAAAAAGAAGGTAACTTTCTCTTGTCTAACTTGGTAATGAAATACTTGTCTAATATTTAGCACTATATTTTATCTTATGACATTTTGTATATTATTTATTTTTTATGAATATAGAAGAGTAAGTAATGTATTATGTGATTTGTTATAGACAATTTTTAAGTGCACTTGATTATTATAATTTTTTGTAGTAGTTATGTCTCTTAATGTTTGATTAGATTATGATAAAAAAAATTAATATTAAATTTGTTTTTTAAATAGGTATATTGATGAAAAACAAAAGAATAAATTCATTTTTTTTTAAATTGATAAAAGAAAAGTGAAGATCAAAACTGTGATGTCCCATTTAATTAATAAGCATAATTAAAAGAAACACCACACACAAATAGTACAACAACGCAGTCCTGGGGTCCTTAACACAACTCCTACAAAGCTAGGCACACCATGATGCCAACAGAACAGATGAAAAGTCTAACAGATGAAGGTAGAGTAATAAAGCATAAGACAATACATGGGTCATAGCCCTAAAGAAAACCCATTAAGAAATTAAAGTCCAGCCCATGCAGACTATGCAACGAAATCATCCCTCCTTTGTTGACTGCGAGCAACTCTCTCATCTGCTCCCATCAATAAATTGATGATCATCGCAAGGATAAAAGTACAACATAGAAAGCAATCAACAAGCAAAAGGGGTAAGCTAGAGCCAACAAAAATTTCATTAATACAATCAGATATAATTTCACAATTCCATGTATACATATCAACCAAGCATGTTATGACCTTTCAATCAATACACTAAGATTTGACTCTACTCATCCGAATTACATATATCCCTGGTCAGATTCAGCGGATGCTTGCACTTGTGGTGGATACCTCTGCTCACCCCCAAGCTATGTGTTACAAGTGTTACAATGAATCATTTTCCCTCACCACAAGGTTAGCCCTTAATGAATTTCAGGCCTCTTGCTACTCTCACCACAGGAGTCAGTCCGCTCTAAGTGAGACTAACTGACTCCTTAGAGTGTCAGGATGCGATCCTTACCTTGAATCCTTACCAAGTTATATATGTATAGTATATAAGTATAGTATACTATACTATAAGTATTATAATATAGTATCATTTACGTATTATAATCATATTAGTAGGTTAATAGTTAATTTATACTAGTTTGAGGTAGGAATAATAAACAACTATCTTTCTATTTTAGTTTAGTTTGTTATAAATCCATAAAAAAGTATAAGTCAAAATGACTCGTCGAACTAAAATGTGCCGAAAATCTTAATCCATCTTATCAATAAATAGGTTATAAATAGGTTGACGCACAATTTTTTTCTTAACTTTTTAATTTCTAATATACATATATATATATATATATATATATATTTAAAATGTTAATCACATAAATATTTTCTAAGTTTTGGATTGATTAATTCATGTTTTTAGTAAAATACTTATTATATTTACATGTTAAATTATTCTATTATAATTAATAATTAAAAAATATAATTTTTAAGCGTGATTTTAATTACAATAATATTGCATGTTACATCATTAAAGTCAAGTAATATAGAAAAGTTAAATTTTTAAACAATTTTTTATTTAATTTTTAATTTTACAAAAGGAGGCTAGTGGACAAACTCATCCAAACTACCTTTGGTTCACAAATTTGATGAATTAGACAAGACAAGTTAAAGTAGGATGATAGGTTGAAAATTGCAACCCAGCCCACAAAGCGTGACCCACCTTGTCACCCCTACTCACTTGATGTAATTCCAATCAGTCCAAAAGAGCAACACATAAAAGAATGTCTTAGTATCATTGGAGGAGGTGCATGCAACGAAGTGGCACCTAACACACACCTTAGACCGCCCAACAGAAGCATGCCTAGCAACATTATTAGCACCCAGCATGCACGTCATGGCATGGATTGGTCGTGTGCTCCAGCTTGTGTGGCTTACAAGGAATACACTTGCTTCTATAAGGAGTGAGCATGCTTCAATCGCCCATAATTAGTGGTTGTAACTAGGAGTTAACCTTTGTCAAGTTAGGATTAACTAGCCTTAATTCAACAAGCCACTCTTTATAAATTGAGGGTTGCACTTGTGTATAAATAGATTTGGATTTTATAGAATAGAAACTCTGCACATTTTGTGAGAGGAGAGAGTGTCAACTCTCTTTATAGTCTTATCTTGAGTGTGTGGCTCAAGTGGCGACTCTGCATCCACTTATCTTTGCGTGATCGATCTCCAAGTGGCGTGGCAGCTTCCATCCATTCTTCAATCAACATTTGGATCTATTACGTTCTCCATTTCGTTCCTGATTCACATACCAATTCAAGTCTTTAGTTGCTAGATCCACATGAGACTTACTTTTCATTTTGTAATTTGTTTACAGTAATTAGCTCATTGTTCTAATCGGTTAAATCATAATGTACAAATGCTCTTGGATTTTTATCTATGTTTAATCAACTTTCTCATTCTTACTTGCGTCTATAAGCTTTGTGCGTCTATTTTCATTGAACATTCATTGACATATTTTTATGAAAACCATAAACAATTATAAACCAGCCAATTAGGTTTGTATTATGTGGTATATATAGCTTTGGTGATTTGACTTGTGTTAATTTTTTTTTTTCGTGTTTGGTGTTGTTCTACTTGATCGTTCTTGATGAATCTCAATGTTTGGAACTAGTTGTGTGCTAAATCCAGTCGATGCTTGATCCGCGTCTGTTTTATTTGTGTTCATCTACATGTCTAATGCATGAGTCTGTCAGTGTTATAGTTTCAGTTTTTTGTAGTCCTGCAATTTTTAATTAGGCATTATGGTGCAGTCCTGCATTATTGTTGTTGTTTAAGTTGCTTAGTCATACACCACTCTAGTGCATTTGACATATTATGTTACATTTTCCTTTTCCTTTTTCTTCCATCCATGTACTCTCCCATTCAAATCTAGTTTAATGGATCATTGCATTATATGTTTTTTTTCTCAACTAGGGAGTATGATTTGTGTTTCAACTAAACTCTTTGGAGTCCACCTCTTGGCTTCTTTGCATCACATGTTCTCTAGATTTCTATGATAGGATATTTTTTCCAGCATGCTTAAAATTAAGCATTGAATAAGTTCATAATATGAAAACTATTAACTAGAGAATTGAAATGTCATCTGAACAATATGACACAAGTGTTCATGTTTAGAATAGAAGCAAGTTAGTAGGATAAGATCTTAGGTCAGTGCAATTGCATTATGAAGCAAACAACTCATGATTCGAAGTTGTCCACATCTTTTAAAACAAATACAAAACAACAACCAAATAGTAAATGAATGGAACGATAACATAATTGACTTAAGATCTTTCATCAATCTTGTTCTATTACAAGGCATGACAAATTGTGTTAGTATCTTGTAGATATTTTTATTCTTTGTTTACATAATTCTTGGTTTAATTTGTCATAAATTGATTTGAATAAAACCTAAAATATCAAATAAAATCCAAAAATAAAATAATAATAATAAATATAAAAATAAACTAAAATAAAAACATGATAATATCAATTACTAGTTATCACCGTGTATTTTGAAAATATTATTTTTCTCAAGTGATTCAGTATTGTTGCTTGGGTTATGCCTTTTGACTTATGACCTTCTACATTTACTATCTTAAATGACATACACAAATTACATTATTTCAACAACCATAATTATAAGACTTTAAAATTAACTCTTGAATCCAAACTTTCATTTAGTCTTCAAAACTTCTCCATAAATAATCATTAAGTCTTCCACATTTCTCCATAATTCATCAAAATTCTTTATTGAAGCAAGATGTCCATATTCTGTTTTAGTCAGTGTTCTTGCGGAGAACAAATAAGATATGTCAGACACAAGTATTACCTTACCTCAATCCTCAATCTCCTCAGTAGGCTTCCTTCCGGCTGCTATATGTCACTTATGGGTATCTTAGTGTGGATCGGTTTTGACCCGAGAGGGGTTACCTACGGAAGAGACTCTGACGCTCAAGTCAGCAAAAAACTCTCAAAAAGTCAAATCTCGTAATTAAGGGAGTAATGAATGCGTACCTTTAATTGTTGGGGTCCATGCATATTTATAGGTTATTAATTATATATGGCCATGTCATGGGCCGGGCCTCTGTTTGGGCCTTAGGTGGGCTTGGGCCTTGGTCCATGTCACTTAGCATGACTATCGCAGGCCTTATGGGTTTTGCTGGTAACACTATGCTAAGTTCTCGTTTAGTTTCTTTAAGATACCAACTTATGCCGACTACTTCTTTAGTGACCTAGACGGGCTACTCTTATAGCGGTTTAGGCTGGTTACTTTCATTTGCTTGGCATTTGTATGGTGATTATTTACATCCTTGGCAGCTATGTGGACGGGTCTTATAGCTATAGTCGGACTAAGCCGCCTAGGTTTAGTACAGTCAGCATCATATAGCCTACATTTTAAACTAACATTAACTTTTGCATATCATATCTAGGCCATAAGAATTTTGGAGGTTAAATACGTCAGCTCACACCCAAAAAGATGCATTCATATTTATTACCAACCATTTGCATAACAACAATATACTCAATCCATTAAATAATCCACAACCAATATAAACAAGAAAAAAATAATTTTGAGTTGAACTACACTAGGTAATGCAGGTTCTTGTTAGCTTGTGAAGTTTGAAAGTGTACCACACCCAGCCGGCCTAGCCAAAAACGACAAACACTTATCATCCTTTACCGTCAGAACTATATCGGCAAAGGTTGGGGGACTGGTGTACCACACCTAGCCGAATAATAACCAGAAAACTTTTCCGTGTAACTACCAAGGATGTAAATAATAACAGTTATCATACACATGCTAAGGTACCCGACCTAAGCCGCTAAGGAGCAATATTGATCAAACAAACCAAAGCAACAATAGCGGCCTAGGCCGTTAAAGAGTAACCAGCTTAGGCCGTTAACTCTAGGAAACTAACCAAGGACTTGGCAAAACCAGAACATTTCCATAAGATTCATCACGCCCACAATAATCGAACTAAGAACCTGGGCTAGGGCTTAGGCCCACCTACAACCCAAATAAGGGCCCAGCCCATGATGTGGCCAGACATAATTAATAATCTATAAATATGCATGGACCTCACGAATTAAAGGTACGCATTCATTGCTTCCCTAATCACCAGATTTGACTTTCTTAGAGATTTTGCTGACTTGAGCTTCGGAGTCCCTTCTGCAGGTAACCCCCCTCGGGTCCAAACCGATTGTACCGAGATATCCATAAGCGACATGTATCAACCAGGAGGAAGCCTACTGAGGAGATGGCGGACCAGAGTAAGGTAATGCTTGTGTCTAACATATCTTATTTGTTCTCTACAGGAACAAAAAGTAAAACTCATTTGACTTGTAGAATGTGTGGGTCGAAATAAAGAACCCACATTAAAAATTTAGCAAAAAATTTCAAATCAACATTATTGTTCCTGCAGAGAACAAATAAGATAAGTTAGGCACAAGTGTCGCCTTACCCATATAGTCCGCTATCTCCTCAGTAGGCCTTTTCCCGGTTGGCATATGTCAGCTGGGACCAAGGAGGGGTTACCTGCAAAAGAGACTCCGAAGCTCAAGTCAGCGAAAGCTCTCAGAAACAAATAAGGTGATTAAGGAAGTAATGAATGCGTACCTTTAATTTGTGGGGTCCAAGTGTATTTATAGATTATTAATTATGTTTGACCATTCCACGAGCTGGGCCCTGGTTTGGGCCATAGGTGGGCCTGGACCTTAGCCTAGGCCCTTAGTCCTGATTATTGTGGGCTTACTGATTTTTAGGAGTGTTTTGGTTTCGTCAAGTCTCTTAGAGTGGTCGGTGTAGTCCGATTACTTCTTTAGCGGCTTATGCCGTCATTGTTCGCATGTCGTCCTAGGCTGGTTATTACTTTAGCGGCTTGGGTTATCGGTTTAGGCCGGTTAGGCTTAGGTCAGCCTGGGCCGGCTACCTGAATTATTTTCTGTATATATGTGGTGATCGTTTATTATTATTATTATTATTATTATTTGGTTGAGTTAGCTAGGTGTGGTACACCAGTCCCCCAGTCTTTGCCGATATAAGTATGTTGGTGAAGGATGATATGTGCTGATGTGCTAGCAAGACCGGCTAGGTGTGATACAATTATAAACACGTAGGTTGTCGAAATGCCTAACTTTATCATTTTGAAAAATAAAAAGCTAAACTTCAAATCCAAATGATACACTAGCAAACTTTGATGCAAAAAGGATAATACAAGTAAAATATATTATAAGAATATTGATTGATTTATTCAAAACTCTAAAATAAATTGTTTTTATAAACGTAAATTTCTTTAAGATGAATGCCCTTCTCTCTAAAGCTAGATGTTATCCTTTGCTAATCGAGTTATATCCTTCTATATAATATTAAATTAGATAAAGTAATAAATAATAAATAAATGGTGCATATCTTAAAACTTTCATATATTTGAATTATATTACTCAATGAATTTTTGTATGCACAAAATCTTGTTAGATATCTAATCCAGTCATTACTTTTATTAGAAAAGCATTATCGGCTTACATATTGATTTTGATTATAATTTACTAAAGTTACTATTGAAATTTGAAGGTTTTGTGATCCATATGAACCAAATGATCTCACTTATTCACAAAAACGATGAATTAAAATGAGTTTGACAAGTTTTCTTATCAAGTTAGAGATTCAGGGTCTGCAAAACACGGGACAGACTCCTGAGAATCCATTTACAAGGTAAGTTGGCCTCAACAGGGAAAAATTCTCCTACAAATGATGTTTGTAATCTCACATGAACCAACATAGTTCAAAATGTGATGACCATTATCATCTCTAAAAACATCACACAATATGAGATTGTTAGAAAGATTAATTGTTATTTTTTTGTCTGTGATAAGATTTGTTTAGAAAGGGTTTGATGTCACCATATGTGGTTGATTTTGCTGTGTAGTGGTTTGAACATAGATATTTTTAAGAATTTGAAACATGGTTGTGATATGATTCAACAAGTACATAAAGGTTAATTAAAATCTCAAAACATAGTAACATTTAGAACTTTCCAAATAAGTCAACAAGTCACATCAAACACTAGTTTATGGAAGCTTAAATTTTTTTAACATAACCAAGAAAATATATCATAATAATCAACATTAAACTAAGTTTTGAAATGATAGAAGGTTCAACATTTTTCATATTTAGTTAGTTTAGTCACATTTTGTAAAGGTTAAGAATGATAAAGTAGGTTTTGATTAGTGGGTCGATTTGTCAGCAGCCAAAATTTGATGAGTCAAATTAGAGTTTTTAATCTATTAGTCCATTACCCATATTGTCCAACTTGTCAAATTGGTAAAATTTTAAAAATAAAAGTATTCAGAAGATTAATTTTTCTATATCATATTATTTCAATTTGTAAATATAAATTAAATTATTAGCACTTATAAATTAAGATATAATTATTTATTATAAAAAAATAATTTATCATATTTTAATTTATCTTATTAGAGAAATTAGTTAACCAATTAAAAATTAACAAATATGTATATGATTATATAAGATATATATATATATATATATATATATATATATATATATATAAAAGATACTATTTAAAAAATATTTTAAAAAGACTAGTTGAGTGACCCTATCAAATAGTCCCTTAGTAGGGTGGATCAAGATTTTCAATCTCTCAACAAGAAAAATCAAAATTAGTTGTATCATTGTGCAAAATTTACACAAAATTGTATTGCAAATGAATTCTTAAACATTTATTTTCATAACTCATGTAAAATTCAATAACCTCAATCAACATGGGATAAAAAACTGTCATGTGCAAAATTCTTATGGTTGTGTTCGCTTGTGTTGATTTTCTGTGTCAATTGATTAGAAGAGATGGATTGACAAGTATTTTATATGTCTACTTGAATGGATTTGCGAGAGAGGGAGAATGTGAATTTGTGAGCTATTTATCCCATCTTGCCACTTTGAAAAGATTTGTAGGGATCAACTACTTATTCACCATTATGTACCTCTCGTGAATGATGTTTTCTAGTGTCCAAACTCTTTTTATTTTTGCTTTTACTTATGTGTGTGTTGTGTGAGAGAAACTGATTCCCATGAGTGTGTGAGTTTCTGGTGGTGGTGTTATGCTGGGCATGGGAGGGGAGGAACATGTTCCTTAGGTATATATATATATATATATATATATATATATATATATATATATATATATATATAAAATAATCATAATAATAATAAATAATATATTAATTTAGACAATGATATTTTTTGACAACTAAATTTTGACAATTTTCTCTTACAACCTAAGGTGATATCTTCTAAGTGGTTTTGCCATTTTTTTCATTTTTTCATTTCTCAATATTCCAAAACCACTTAGAAGATGTCACCTTAGCTTGTAAGACAAAATTGTCAAAATTTAGTTGTTAAAAAATCATTTTACTATTAATTTTTACCCTAAGTACAAAATAGTAATCTTTTATTTTAATTTATTAAAAAAAAAATCTCTATCATACTAATGAAAATATTCACAAGCTCTTACAAACCTCACCTCCAAATCTACTCAATTTTATCTTCAAATTCTTTTAAAGAAACAACACAAATTTTACCTTTAAATTCACTAAAATCCATCGACTCACTCTCCCTCAAATTCATTATTTCAAGGGAACACCCTAACACAATTTTCGTTTGAGAGGATTGTTAAAATTCGCTGATTTGCACAGTTGGATTGTAAGATTTTTTCATGTTCCTTTATGATGATTTAAGAGCAAGAGGAAGGACTTATTTGCAAGATAGTATAAAATACCTATGTCTCACAAACTATAAAGATTTGCAAAGATAAAAAAATGGTTTTACAATTTTAACCTTATCATCTCCATTTACGTGGTTCGTTTTTTTTTTCATTGGAAAACTGGTGCTCTCAAATATTGTTTGTGGTAATAGAATGCATTATTCCTCAAGCTTTATGTATGTACATATATATTATTAATAATTATATATTATTATTATTACTGTATAAATTAGTAATTGTTACATAATAAGTTATATATATATATATATATGTATATATTATGTAATTGGTTACTATTAGGATCGAGCGCTTATCATTAGGCCAAAAGTTATAGCCATTAGTTAGGACACAACTATTTTTACTTAAGAGAGTAACAATCCAAGCGCCACAATTCGATTATTGCTTGGTGGGTCACCAATTTATTGGGGTCCCGGCCGATTATGCAATTTAAATATGCAATCTATGCATCAAATTTTTTATGAGAAAAAAATAGAGTGAGAAATAAAGAGACAAAAGTTGTGAGTGCCTCTGGTAAGAAAAGAAAGAAGTCATCAAAGAGAGTGAAGAGAAGAAAAGAGCAACCTGTTTATCTTGTACAAGTTTGGGCAAAGAAGCTACTTTGGAGAGAAGGTTTTATTCCTCTTCTCATATATTGGGATTCTCTTTGTTGTTTATTTAAAGTACCCATTGGTGTTTGTTATCCACCTTGTTGGTGAAGAGAATAATGCTCTATTGATCCTTGTAATCTCCATGAGAACTTGTGGTGTACCCATTAATTATTATAGTGGAAGTTTTTACTAGACTAAGTCCCGTTGGTTTTTCTTCCATATTGAAGTTTTTCCACATTAAAACTTTTAGTGTTTGTTGGTTCCTCCCTTCTCTATTTTATGCATTTTATTATTTTGCATATTAGTTATTTAGGGAAGATTTTATCTGGGTTTTGCTTCCGCTTGATTATTTGTTATTTTTTAGATCTTCCCAGCAACTGGTTTCAGAATTCTGGTTAGGAGTTTTGATTTGTGCTTTGAAAATGGGAGATAATGATGGTGCAAGAACCATGATTAAATTGGAATGTACAAATTATTCAATATGAAAATCTCGCATGGAAGATTTGTTATTTTGCAAAGACTTGTATGATCCTATTGAGGAAAAAGGTGTTAAATCAACAAGTAAATCTGATGGAGATTTAAAGAAGATAAATTGGTAGACTATTGGTGTGATTAGACAATGGGTAGATCATTCTATTTATCATCATGTATCAGGTGAGACTCTTGCTTACAATTTATGGAAGATATTAAGGAGTTGTTTGGGTCTAAAAATTCCTTGAACAAGACATGCCTTATTAGGAAGATAGTAAATTTGAAATACAAGGATGATTCCTTAATGGCAGAGCACTTGAACAATTTTCAAAATATAGTGAATCAGTTTACCACAATGGAGATTGTATTAGATGATGAGTTATTAGCATTGTTGTTGCTTAGCTCATTACTAGACAATTAAGAGACTTTGATGGTATCTCTAAGTAACTCTGCTCCTAATGGAAAATTGACTTTTGACATGGTCAAAGATAGCCTCTTAAATAAATAAATTAGAAGGAAGGGTAGCAATAAGGTTATCTCCTTTTCTCAAAATGAAGCTTTAATTATGGAGTCAAGAGGAAGAAATATGTACAAGAATTCTTAGAAATTTAATAACCGCTCTCAGAGATTTAATGATCATTCTCAAAGATTTGATGATCGTAGTAAATCAAAAGGGAAGTCAAGGCCAAAGACAAATATCACATGTTTCCATTGCAATAAACTAGGACATATGATTAAAGACTGTTGGTTCCTCAAGCGAGATAAGTCAAGGGATAGAGGAAATAATTACAATAAAAGAGAAGATAAAGATGAAACCACTACTACAATTGTGTCTGATGATGAAGTTGTCATTGTTTATGAAGATGACTCTATTAATCTCACCAACCAAGAGTATGAATAGGTTCTTGACTCTGCTACCTCATTTCATGTTACACCACATCATGATTACTTCACATGCTATACTATTGGTGACTTTGGGCATGTGAAGATGGGAAACCAAGGGGTAAGCAAGATTGTTGGCATTGGAGATATTTGGTTTAAGACTAATATTGGTTGCAAGTTGCACTTGAAGAATGTCAAACACATCCCAGATATTCGCCTAAGCTTGATCTTTGTCTAGGTACTTGATGAAGATGGTTATTATAATTTCTTTGGTGATGAAACATGGAAGTGCACTAAAGGGAGCATGGTGGTAGCAAAAGAAGAGAAGCGAAATACTCTATATTGGACAACAACAACAAAGTTCTCTACACCTCAAGTGAATGCAGTTGACGATTGTTCCATACAACTATGGCATAAACGACTTTGTCACTTTAGTGAGAAGGGCCTTGCTACACTTTCAAGACAGGGATTACTTTCTGTTAAAGGTACATCTCTTGAAACTTGTTCTGATTGTCTTTTTGGTAAGCAACATAGAGTTTCTTTTCTCACTTATTTTCTACATAAAAGACCACATGTTCTAGATTTAATTCACACTGATGTTTGCACTATGAGTGATAGATCCATTAGTGGTTGCTCTTATTTTGTCACTTTTATTGATGACCATTCTAGAAAGGTTTGGGATTTTGTTTTGAAATCCAAAGACCAAGTACTTGATGTGTTCAAGCATTTACATGCAAGTGTTGAAAGAGAAATATGCACACTATTGAAATGTGTTAGAGTAGATAATGGTGGTGAATACATGGGTCCTTTTGAGAATTATTACAAGGAGCATGGTATCAAGATTGAGAAGAACTATCCAAAGACACCTCAGCATAATGCAGTTGCGAAGAGAATGAACCACACAATTAATGATAGAATCAGATGCCTGCTCTCTCATGCAAAATTGCCTAAAGTGTTCTAGGGTGAGGAGTTGAAAACTACAGTGAACTTGATTAACCTTTCTCCATCCATTCCTAGTGATGTTCCTGAAAGGGTGTGGAAGGGGAAAGTGTTGGCACAAGCAAGCTTGAAATAAAGAATTGATAAAGCCATGTACATGAAGATCTTAAGTGTTTGTTGAAGATTGATGAAGATCCTCTTGAACATTAAGTTTTAGTGTGTTAAATATGTATATAACATGTTAAATGTAATGTGTTAGTGTTATACATTGTTGATAGGCTATATGACATAGGTTAGATGTCTTGTGTGCCTTAATGTGTCTCTTTTAATCTGTTAAAATGGGTTTTAACATGTTAAAAGGCTTGTTGTTTATAGTTTCTAGTATGAATGCATTCAGTCAGTTGAATTATTTTTCAATCGACTGATTTCAATTAAGTCATGTGAAATCAACTGACTGTACGAAAAATTCAATCGACTATTTTCACTTAAACTAGACTATATAAGCTGTGTTTTTGTGAGCAGAGGTGCGAAACTAAGTTTTTCTGAACGAAATCGTGTCATTCATCTCTGGGAAGCGTTCTCTCTCTGCAATACACAACTGCAACTCGTGTTTGAAGGTCTTGGTTGATCTTGGAGGCATTTTAGCTTGTGACTAGCTTGAAGAACACGTGTATGGTGTGCTAGGGACAACCACCATCAGGTTTGGACGTTCTTGTGCCTCTGGATGGTTTGCCTAATGTGATTTCGTGTCTGCAAGTGTGATACTTTATTTTATCTTATCCTTTTTATTTTATCTTTTCTTTTATTTTCATCTTCTTTTATTTTTGCGTCATCTTATTTTATTTTCTTAAAAAAAAAAACATATAAAAAATGTATAAAAGAAAATTAAAAAATGAGAGCCAATTGGTTTGGTTTGTTCTTTCCCGTTTCCGGAACCAAAGTTCAAATTTTGTTTTTTCTCTGCCTTTGGGGTTTGGAAAAAAGAAGGAAAAGGAAATGTTTGGGGGATGTAACACTACTGTAGCCATGACGCTCCCAACAGCAGACTAGCTCCTTCCTTATTTGGGTGAGGATCAGGCATGCAGAGTCTAGAGTCTATACCTGTAGTGATTTTATACACAAAAATGGAATTGCATTGTTTGAGGGATAGGATGGCTGAGGTGCAGGAAGCAACCGCCCTCTAGCACACGGCTCAAGAATGCTAGAAAAGGGGCTGCAGCAATCTCAAGAGGTATCAGAAAAATTCAACACCCTGGGGCCAGATAAAAGATCTATACAGTTCATAACAGAAAAAAAAGGGGGGAAGAAGATTTGGCAAACATAGGAAAAAAAGGGTTTAGTGCTGACGGAGGAGGGGGTAAGTGGCAGCGCCGATTAGACTCTTGACCAACAAAAATTTGCAACATTGAGGGATGCAACGTTTGTAGGCTTCTGAGGCAATGACGTTGCTTGGTTGAACGGAGGCGTGCAAGGACGATGGCACGACGAGCGACAACCATGAGCATAGCTCGGTGAAGACGACGCTATTGGACTGTTATTTTGGCTCTTGGATACGTATTTTAAACTTTTTATCTCATTTGGTTTTTAACATCTCACTTTCATGTACACTAACTTTTTTAATAAAATAAGATAAAAACATAAAAATTAATGACATGTTCTTTTTAACTTTATTGTGTCTGTCCGGTCGTCCGCACCGTGTGACACTTATTTCCAAAAAAATATATCTTTCTCCTTCAGTGTCTGTCCGGTTGCCCACACCGTGTGACACTCATTTTCAAAATACCAAAAATAGTTTTCTTTCTCTTTTAGTGTCTGTCCGATCGCTCGCGTCGTGTAACACATATTTTCAAGTAATTCAAAAATACCAAAAAAATATAAAATTTCAAAATATAAAAACATCAACATTTTCAAACAAACTATCTTTTAAGAACTATGTGATCCTTGATTCTCCACTGTGAGATACGTAGGAGCAAGGCCAGTCCTTGTCAGGTTCACCTCCAAAAAAATCAAATCATTTTCTCAATTGTTTTCCAAATCGTTTCTCCTAAAGAACTACGTAACCTTGATTTCTCATTTTGAATGAGAATACGTAGGACCAAGGTCAATCCTTGTCGGGCCCAAAAATTTAAATTTTTTTTAGCATTTTTGTCTTGTTATTTTTTGGGGAAAATTAACATTTTGAAAACCACATCTACTTTGCATTTTTAATTAAGGGTACCGCCCTTGGGCGGGTGCTGTAGGGTGCTAACACCTTCCCTACGCGTAACCGACTCCCAGATCTAAAATCTGGTTTTTCGCAGACTTGTCTTATTTTTATGGTTTTCCATAGTTTTCCAGAATAACTATGGTGGCGACTCCAAATCTCTTTTTAAAACCCGTTTTCTTTTTTGGTTCGTCGTCCCGTCGCGATTCCGGTTGCGACAATAATCTTGGTGTTTGATTAGTAAAACTTTTGTATATAGTGGAAACCAGGCTCAGGTTGTCCTGGAAAACTGGATGTAGCTCTGTGATTGAGTGAACCAGTATAAAAACAGTTGTGCATTCTTCTTTCCCTCATCTCCCTCTCTTTAAAACTCTTTAAAAACTCAAGAAAACCAAGAAATTTGATCTTTGGTGTGATTTAATGCATTCTTGTGTAATCTGAGGCTTTATACTTGTTATAAATACTGATTGGAACATTTCTTGTATGTAAAAGATTGCTGTTTGAGTTGAATTCGCGAATTCTGCATTCTGCATAATTCTCTAGTATTTTAGCCGACTGATTTGTATTTTTAATCGACTATTTCATAGCATCAAGAACAATTTAGTCCGCTGTTTTATATTTTAATCGATTAAAAGTGTACTGGTCTACTACATTTACATCCAAACTTTCCATTCCATTAGATTCAATTGAAAAAGAGTTTAAGCTTTTGAAAAAGTTTTATAAAGCCAATTCAACCCCTCCTTCTTGGCTAAACTCACCATTTCAAAACTAATAGAAAGATGTTTCACATAATCATTTAAGAGTGTTTGATGCAAAGAATTTGTTCACATCCCTAGAGATGAAAGGTCTAAGCTTGATGGGAAGTTTAAACAATGTATCTTCCTTGGTCATGGTTGTGATGACTTTGGTTACAAATTTTGGGATCCGGTTCACAAGAATATTGTTAGAAGCCGAGATGTTGTTTTTCTTGAGGACCAAACCATTGAAGATATTGAAAAGAAAGAAAAGCCAAAACATGTTACTCATGGGTTCATTGATGTTAAGCCTGAACCTCCTGCCACAATTGTTGATCATGAGGGAGATGTGAATGTAGATGTGGAGAATGCAGTTGATATGCATGAGACTGAATTTAATGAACCAACTGAAGTAGCACCTCCTGAACCACTTGTAAAGCCTCTTTTGAGAAGATTTGTTAGAGAAAGACATCCCTCACAAAAATATTCCCCTTATGAGTTTGTGTTGTTGACTAATGGGGGATATCCTGAATGTTATGAAGAAGCTATGTTGCATGAAGAGAAAGACAAGTGGTTCAAAGCCATGTAAGAGGAGATGAATTCATTGCATGAGAATCATACTTTTGAATTGGTGAAATTATCTCAAGATAAGAGAGCATTGAAAAATAAATGGGTGTTTAAATTGAAACCAGAAGAGAATAACTCACAACCAAGGTACAAGGCACAATTGGTTGTGAAGGACTTTGGTCAAAAGAAGGGTATTGATTTTGAAGAGATATTTTCACCCGTGGTTAAAATGCCTTCAATTAGAGTTGTACTTGGCTTGATAACAAGTTTAAATTTAGAAATTGAACAACTTGATGTGAAAACAACCTTCCTTCACGGTGACTTGGAGGAAGAGATTTATATGGTACAACCTGAAGGTTTTGTAGTCAAAGGTAAAGAAAATTTTGTTTGCAGATTGAGAAAGAACTTGTATGGGCTCAAACTAGCTCCAAGGCAATGGTATAGAAAATTTGATTCCTTCATGATGGATCACGGGTATGATAAAACTTCTTCTGATCATTGTGTTTTTGTGAAGAAATTTCCTAATGGAAAATATATCATTCTCTTACTCTATGTTGATGACATGTTGATTGTTGGTCATGATAAAAATGACACTTAAAGTCTTAAAAGAGAGTTAAGCAAGTCCTTTGCAATGAAGGCTAGGTCCTGCAAAACAAATCCTTGGCATGAAAATTGTTTGTGACAGGAAGAATAGAAAATTGTGGTTATCCTAGCAAAAATATATTGAAAAGGGATTAGAGAGATTTAATATGAAAAATTCTAAGCATGTTAGCACTCCACTTGCAAGTCACTTCAAGTTGAGCTCAAAGGATTGTCCTACAAATGAGTATGGGAAAGAAGAAATGCAGACAATTCCATATTCATCTGTAGTTGGTAGCTTGATGTATGCCATGGTGTGTACAAGGCTAGACATTGCTCATGTTGTTGGTGTTGTGAGTTGTTTCCTTGATAATTCTAGAAAAGAGCATTGACAAGCTGTGAAATGGATAGTTAGGTATCTTAAAGGTACTTCTAGAGTTTGTTTATCCTTTGGAAGTGGTAAGCCTATGTTGAATAGTTACACAAATGTAGACATGGCTGATGATGTGGATTCTAGAAAATTTACTTCTGGCTATATGATGACTTTTGTAGGGGGAGCAATGTCATGGCAATCCAGACTACAAAAATGTGTTGCTCTATCTTTTACAAAGGCAAAATATATTGTTGTTACAGAAGCTACTAATGAGTTCTTGTGGATGCAAAAGTTACTATAAGAGTTGGGATTATCACAAGAAAAATATGTTTTGTATTATGATAGTCAAAGTGAAATCTATCGTAGCAAGAACTCAACTTTTCATTCAAGGTCAAAGCATATTGAAGTCTAATATCATTGGATATAGGTTGCATTAGAGATGAAACAATTGCCATTAGAGAAAATCCATATTGACGAGGATGAGTCAGATATGATGACAAAGATTTTACCTGCAAGAAAATATGTTATATGCAAGGAGAAAGCTAGTTTGGTTAACTATAGCCCCAATTAATTGGTAATGGGGAGATTTTTCAGGTGGGTCACCAATTTATTGGGCTGACACTGATTTAATTAAGAAAAATAAAAAGGTATATTTTTTTATGGGCTCTCGGCCCATTATGCAATTTAAATATGCAACCCTTGCATCAGGTTTGTTATGAGAAAAAAATAGAGTGAGAAATAGAGAGACAAAAGTTGTGAGTGCCTTTAGGTAGAAAAGAAAGAAGCGATCCAAGAGAGTGAAGAAGAAGAAAATAGCAACTAGTTTGTGCAAGTCTGTGCAAAGAAGCTACCTTGGAGAGAAGGTTTTATTCCTCTTCTCATATATTGGGATTCTCTCTGTTGGTTATTTAAAGTACCCATTGGGGTTTGTTATCCACCTTGTTGGTGAAGAGAATAATGCTTTATTGATCCTTGGAATCTCCAAGAGAACTTGTGGTGTACCCATTAATTATTATTAGTGAATTTTTTTAATAGACTAGGTCCCGTGGGTTTTTCCTCCATATTGAGGTTTTCCCACGTTAAAAGTTTTGGTGTTTGTTGGTTCCCCCCTTCTCTGTTTTATGCATTTTATTATTTTGCATATTATTTATTTAGGGAAGATTTGATCTGGGTTTTGCTTCTGCTTGGTTATTTGTTATTTTTTAGATCTTCCCAACAATTATGAAGCAGCCTACTTAGTCTCTGCCACGAGACAACTGATGTCACCTACAACAATGTTCCCCTCAACAATTGTTCTACTAGGAATCTCACTCTTGGATTGTGTCTTGGCCCACCTAGCCTCTGCAAAAAAAAACACGCATCATCAATGAAAAACATTATTATCTATAACCGCAAGAATCACCCTTTTAACAGAGAAATAAGATAAAAACAAGAAACACAAAGATATAACATGGAAACTCCAAATACGGAGAAAAACCACCAAATAATAATCACTATGTGCAAATTTTGACAACACATAGAAAATACTATCAACCCTTTGATTGTGACTCCAAGTACACCCACACTTTCCAAAGCAAGAATTTAATCAAACCTCACAACACTCTACTACAAGAGTATAAGAAAAGTCAAATACTAGCTCGAAGTGTCTTTGACTTGGGGCATGAAACATCATGGACTTAGAGCCCATTATATAGTCACTAAATCCCACCCCCTATCAACCTAACATTCTCTATATCGATTAAAATAAACACATATTCATTTCCTATACCAACAATCACACTCCACCATAAATAGTATCACTTGGAATCAAATCACCCTGAGAATTTCCATTTGGAATCAAACAATCCAAGAATTTCCACTTGGAATCAAACTATCCCAAGAATTTTCACTTGGAATCAAACTATCCCAAGAATTTCCACTTGGAATTACACTATCCAAAGAATTTTCACTTGGAACCAAACCATCCCAAGAATTTTTCCACTTGGAACCAAACCATCCAAAGAAGTTTCACTTCGAATTAAGTCATCCCAAGCATTTCCATGCACCCTGCATTAATGTTAACCAATGCCCGTGTATAATCACCACACACCTTGCATAGCATAAATATCATACACCCTTCGTTAGAACAATGCCGCAATCCACGATGCAAAACCAACGAACCTTGCGAAAAGCCACAGATCGAATGTCCGCACTTCCCAGCCACCATGTTGTTTGACTCCTTCACTGGAGACGCAAGACCCGTCGACACAACACTTGTCGATGTAGAACCACCATGGCACCACGACATCCTACCGCCAACAAAGCACCTCACGAAACCCGTAGATCTAGGAGCATCTCACCACAAGCAAACTCCATTACCGATCCAGCACGATACCAATTATTAGGATCAAAACACTTATCATTAGGCCAAAAACTATAGCCATATATTAATTAATAATAACAATTTATAATATATGTATAATAATTATTAATAATAATATATGTATATAATAATTAATAATAATAAAAATATATATAAATATGTATAATAACTAATAATAATAATTTAAATATTATTAAAATTTAATATTTTAAGTTATCCAAAAATTATTTAGTTTTTTTTATTATAAGAGTAATTAGGTAATTTTTAAATTCTATCTATTTTAACTTTTTTTTAATCTATCACATCACTTAAATCGGTTGGTAACTTTCATAAAATTAATTTTCAAATCTAATAATTTTACCCTCTAAATTCACTAAAAAAACACATATATTTTTCCACTCAAATTTATCCAACTCTATCATTACCCTTTTCCAACAAATTCTCTTCAAAGAAACGCATCCTAAGGTAAGTTTAGAGTAAGAACATGAAGCTGCTTTTGGTTTTATTTTGTTGGTTTATTCTCGTTATGCCTTAGAATTGTAATTGATGTTAGATTTAATGAGATAGAGTTAGATGTGATGGATTGTAATTGATGTTCTCATATTTTGATGAATAATGTCTAAAGTTGAATGGATCTTACCTTTGCAAGGGTTGACACAGCACCAACATTAAAGACACTCACTGTAACCACTTCATCCCAGAAATAGGTCAAGGAATTTATTCTCCCACTGTTTGTCACTATCCTCAACTTCGAACTTAACACAATTTTTCTCGTCACCCATGTCATTCTAAAGAAAAGACTTCTCATCTCTTAACCATAACCTTTACCTTTTTTTTTTTTTTTTTTAATGTTCAACAATTTCACTTTTAATTAGTAATTTAATTTTTAAATTTAGTTATATGATTGTTTTGATTTTTAATTTTTTTTTATTTAATTGAGTCCCAATATGTTTTAAACGTAATTAATTTGGTTTATTTTGTTAAATTGGTATTACATCATTTAAAAAGTGTTACCTGATGAAATTTGAGTAATCTTCTATCTTGAGATCATTCTATTTTTACACATGACAATTTTCAAAATTTGATACATTATTAATAAAATTAACATAACAGGTCATATTAAATCTATTTAATAAATATTAGGATCGAATCGAGTAAAAACAAAATATAGAAACTAAAGTTAATTGTAGATCAAAGTATTAGAAGCAAATTCCTAATTAAGCCATCAAATGATAACAAAACTAGGAGATATCATTTAGCTTGGTCTTCCTTTCTTTTCTTTTAATATGTAAAATTTGAACAGATTAAGGAGTTTACAACAACCTTGCTCTGTTTAATTTACTAATCCATATTTTCTTCACTCTTCTCAACCTTAATACTACAATACACTAACTTTATCTTTTCTAATGTGGGGTTTGATTGTACCTGTTAGAAAACTAATTATAATTCACTTTAGAAAAGATCAATTATATGAAAATCTATGGTTGAATAAGAATTAGGTGAATTGAATTATAAGAAATGAAGCAATAGGTATTGAGGTAAGTGAGATGGTGGTAGTTGACATTCCATAATTGATTTCATAATAGACTGTGAAGACCCAATTTAGGAGGCACATGCTAAACAAAATTGAGTGAGTAAATGAACCCTTATGTTTGTTTCTATTATAAAGGTTATTTCATGACAACATTCTTACGATGGCGGTTAGGTTATTTATTTCCTATCATTATTGTCACTTTAAAAACTTTTACCAAAGTTATTCAATGATGAAATTTAAAGAGTATTTAATTTCCAATGGAAAACAAAAGGGTGTGAGATTCATTCATTCATTACCAGTATGATTTGAGAAAACATTTCCAAATTTGATTATGTATTTTTACTATAATTACAAAAGCACTTTGCTTTGACTGATGAAAATAGTGAAAGGTAAATCTTGCTGTTTTTGTATAGGAAAGAATGAAAACAATGAAAGGACATTCTTATTATTTCTGAACAAATCTTTAGACATAAAAAAAAATGAAAAGAAAATATTTTTATTATTAAAAAATAAAGCAATAAATGAAAATAGACAACCTATTCTCAAAGTAAACAGACCCCAGTAGCTCTTAACCTTTTCATAGAGGGACTGTGCCACACTCATCAGAAAAAAATGACACATTTCAATAAAAAAGGTGTTCACAAATGGGGTATTATGTCTGATCACCAACTATTCTAACCTTATATTCTCCACAGCATAATTCTATTTTTGAATTTCATTAACTATGCCAAAACTTTGGAAGTTTACAACACTCAACACAAGGACTTCTCCAGCTGTAGTTACAAGAACATGAGACATTATTGCTCCAACCATATATAGTACATTGATGGATACAAAATTTAAAATTTATGTTTTAAAATATATTAAGAATATTTTTAAAATACCAACATTAGTATATTGTTAATACCAACACTAGAGAAGAACACCAAAAGATCCAGTAAAAAATCTGAACTCTGATCTGTGATGGTTTACAAGGCAGTTTTGAGAAAAGAGATAATGAGACACGAAACAGGACACATAGAAAACCAAAAGATCTTCAAATTTATCATTGAACACAAGCCCTCATCATATTTACAGAACAGCACATAGCAACTCCCTAGTCATGTAGGATTACATCGAAGACAAAAAAATCACTCAAAAAAGTATGAAAAAAAGTTGCAAAATTTACATCAGATACAAGTCTAAGCAAATCAAATTAATTCTTTATACTAAAACAAATCACCATGTGTTGATGTTCACATGGTTTCATCATATACTGCAGCAAAAGTTGTAGTTGTGACAGATGACATGGTAGTGTCATGGTTGTCCGAAGAAGAGGATGTATTGTAGGTAGATGAATTCTTCACATAACTACTACTTTCTTTGTTACTTCTTACTTTGAGGTCCATGAAATCAGAAATTAAGGCAGGTTTTGTTATCTTACTGTCATCAACATCCATATTTCCAGTGAGCATCTTCACCACAGAAGACATGGATGGCCGGAGCTTAGGTGATTCCTGGGTGCAAAGAAGACCAATCTTCATAAACTTACAAGCCTGCTCGGCATCGAATTCCCCGTCCAGCGATGTATCTACCAGTCCCACCAATTCCTTTCTCTCATAAAGTTCCCAAGTCTGTAAGATCAGAAGCTAAAATAAGAGAAAATCTACAAACTTCATATGATGCTTTAGAATTTTCGTTTTTATCAGCAAGTGTTAATTGTTAGTTTTGTTAGTAGCTGAAGTTGAATTCACAACCTCTCTCACTCTTATTTCCAAACCCTTCAAACAAACCTTATATCTCTGAGATATTAGTAAGATGTCAATGCCTAGAAAGAGCATGTGAAATCAATTGAAAGAATGAAAGATGCATACCCTCTCTAGAAGAAATTGTTCTTCTACTGGTAATCGCGTGTTTGTGTTACATCTTCCACTTATTATTTCCACAAGGAGGACACCAAAGCTGTAAACATCTGCTTTCCGTGTTAGCTTCCCCCCTATTGCATACTCGGGTGCCAAATAACCTCTGAAATAAATCATGGATCAGAAAATTTCTCACATAAAACAACTGTTTAGAGTTTTTACATGATTATATGTAAACAGCCAAAGAGAAGCACTTTCCTATCTTAACAAAAATACCCCAAAAATTGTTAACTTCCATGTATAAATCAAAGTTGTTGAATTTGAAATTGAGGGTGGAGGGATCAACAAGTATCTAAATTTGGAATTGGGAAGGCTGATTTGCAGTTTCAAGGGGAAACACAACAGCATAAAAATCATGCACTTTTTCAGTGATTGTAATTTAGAACACTTACATTGTTCCTGCTACTCGAGTGCTGACATGAGTCATGTTTGCTGGAATAAGCTTTGCAAGACCAAAATCTGAAATTTTGGGTGTAAGATCTTTATCAAGTAGGATGTTGCTTGCTTTTATATCCCTGTGAACAATATGAGGCCTTACTTCTTCATGAAGATAGGCCAGTCCACGAGCAATACCAACGCTTATTTTGCATCTTGTTCGCCAATCAAAGTACATTTTACTGTGACTTCCACCTATAAATAAAGAGAAAAATATTTGATTAAAAAAGAATTAGAGCAAGGTGTCCAAGGCTAGTTTTAATAATATGAAACATTCATGTGTCTTCACTTTACAATTTAAGCTTTTAATATAGTCTATGCATTATGCACATTTGCAGCCCAAAAAGCTCTTGTGTGAGGAGGGGCATGTTAGAGATACAATACACAAATTTATATGTCTTCACCTAATATCTTAAGGTTAAGGGGTAGTTGGATAGTGAAAAAAACAAATCCATGTTTAAAACTTTATTGTCAACTTCTGCCAGAAAGCTTTAGCAAAGGACTTTCTCCAACAATATTCCAAAAGATTGAATTATGAGAAAAGTGACTACTTTTTAGTGTTAAAAAATGGACTTCAAGTTCAAGCCTAATTCAATCTTATAAGTTGGTTTTGTGGAATTGAGTTAGACTTAAAATTCATTTCTTAATATGATATCAGAGACCTGGATTAGAGCCTATCCTAACAAAATTTGATGTTTACTGGATCTATTGTTCCACTCACTATCGGACTGCTATGGGATCACTTATTAGTGTCTAGTCTCATGCACGAGTATGCCTTGATGTGAGGAAATGTGTTGGAAGTCTCATATATAAATGAATGCAAATCTCACTTTACAAGCCTGTTTAAGTTAGGATTAAAATCCACTTTTTAACACTACCTTTCATGCTACAAGCATCATCGGTGAAAAAGAGAAAGTTACCCAAACCAAAAAAAAGAAAATAGAAAAGAAAATAATTACCTAGAAGAGTTTGTGACAGACTATTATTCTCAAGGTAATTGTAGACTAATATTCTGCTATTTTTGTCCACACTGCAACCATATAGCTTGACCAAATTTTCATGCTCTATCTCTGAGATTACATTAATCTCTGTCAAGAACTCCTTCACTCCTTGTCTTGATTCTGCTGCAAGAACTTTTATTGCAGCAACTTTTCCGTCTTTAAGTCGTCCCTGATCATCCACCATAATAAGTTAAGGTTTCATTATCAATGTTTTCCTCCACAAGAAGGAGAAGGAAAAGACAATGATCAGAAAAATAGCTGAGATGACACATTCAGTGTGGTCTAGTTTACCTTGTAGACAGAACCAAAACCACCCTCTCCGATTTTATTGGCTTGACTGAAGTCATCAGTGGCATTTCTTAATTCTTTGTAGGAGTATAGTTTAACATTATGAATGCCTGAAATATTTGTAACAAATCAGCTAACATCTAAGATTCAATTCAGAACCTGATATTCAATTCAAACCTATAATATTGTGAGAAACATATATCCCAATTCAAGAACACAGTCATAACACTGGAAAAAAAAGATCAAATTTAAGAAACAATACAATGCCTTCTTTGTAAAACCTACTTTAATTGGTATAACATGTAATCGAGTTACCTTCATCAATTTCTGGATCTTTTCTTGCTGAAGAAGATGACTTACTGAAAAGTAAAGGAAAACAAGTCATAGCTAAATGAAGTATAAGGAGCTTCAAATGTCAAATGGTGTCACTTGCTTCCAATGGTAACCTGGTTGAACCATCAAAATGTGTTAATGTTTTGAAGAGTAACAAAGTGGGAAGAAAATACATACAATTAATTGAACATAATAAAAGATAATCCAAAGCAAATTCATTATTTCCATAAGATGTCTGAGATAAGAAAACTAATCACTGATACCAAAACTCTAGTTTTGCCACAAATGTTCTCAAAGCCATACCATAAGACTTAAATAAATGCACAAAAAAAAAAAAAAAAAAAACTGACAGAATCGATCAAAAGCACAAGTCCTCAACTGAAATCATGCCCTTTCTTCTCAATCCTTCAAAAAGTTCCACATTTTTATCCATATCAATTTACATGCATCTCAATCCCTGAATTCAGAAGTTTTACAAATGTTGTTGCTTAACACTTGACAATGCAATACTTCAATCGAAAACCAAGCTTTTGACAGTATTTCCCAACTTCTCTTGATCTAACCTCTAATTACTATGCATTGCATCCCAAGCTACATTGTTTAGGAATCAAATTTCAATGATCTTCACACCAATTCAATCTGTGCTCAGATCAAAGAAATCACTAATGAAAAACTGAGCTAAGTTCAATAGTCAGAGACAGTATGAAGAAACCAAACTCAACAGAAAGAAAAAACATAAGAACTTTCCAAAAGAAAAAGAAATTGTTCAGAACTACCATCCTCCCCACAAACCAAAAAGATAAAAAGCTTGAAACTTTCCCAGAGACAAAGGAGAAAGAAGAAAATATCACAAACCCATGATCAAAGGGTACCCAAAAACAATCCATAAAAGAAATATGAATGGAACAAACCTCAGAAGGTGGATGAAACGAGTAAAGAAGAAGAAAAAACAAAGATGAGTTTATAAAAGTTGTGCAGAATAAGCGTGAAGATGGGGTTGTGTTGTGTGGTTGCGTTGGTTTTATCAGATGAATGTCCACGTCGTGAGCATGATCATGATGCAACCATAAAGCAACGCGTACTCGGTTTGAATCTTCTCTCTTTGTTTTCGGACAAGAGTCAAGACCAAGACCAAGGCTGCTTCAACCAAACGGTGTTTCATAGTACACCAACCAACACACATGTTCATTCTCCTTTCACACTCAAATTGCTCCTTTTCACACTATCTATTACGCAGAAACTGTGCAAATAATTTTTCTTTCTTTCCAGAAAATAAATTTAGTATCTTTATGTTTGACCTGTACGAATGTTCGTACTTTTTGGGTTCTATGTTTTATGGTATTTACACCCTTTTTTTTTTTTTTAATTCTTCAGAAAGTTCAAACATAGTTGCAAAACATGTGATTAAATGGATATTATATAAAATAACTTATGCGAAGGTTCACATAATTTTGGGTATGGCGGATGTTGGAGACAACGAATGAAAAAAATAAAAAATCTAATGTTATATTTTAATCTTTAATTTTCAGTTAAATTGATCTTTAAAAATATGTTTTAATAATAAAATGATATTATTACAAAGCTTATTATTTAATTGCAAGACTTTCTATAACAAATGGCTAACATAAATATTAGGTTGTTTCAATAACTAATTTAACAGTATATATTTAATTATGAAATGGCTCATTTATCGAAAGTTTTAGTAACACCTGCATCGAGTTGTGTTGCATTCTAATATGACAAAAAAGAATGAAAAAAAAAACAAAACACAAAAAGGGCCACAAAAGTTTACTTTCCCATGTGCATTCAGAATTCCTTCAAATTTTATTATAGTTTTTCTGTTGTAACTTGATAATAAGCTGCATTATTGTTTCTGATTTTTTTTTCTTCTGCATTCTTTTTTTGGAATTCATAAAAAATAATATTCACATATCATCCTTAATAAAAGAAAGGTATTCATGTCATTTTCAAATATGTCTTGCGTAGAAAAATAAAACATTATAATGCATTTTTATAATCACGATGGAGTAGTGACCAACAAAACAAGAACATTTATATATATATATATATATCATATTTTTTTTCCTTGTTTTATTTTTTTTTCTCCATCTTCTTTTCATCCATGCACCAAAAATACGATATCTTTGACTTGAGAGAGTTAAGTGTTGACCTATTTTCAACTTTTAATAGCTATAAGTACTTTTTTTCTTTTTAAAATGACTATAGACAGTTAACACAAATGAGAAGATACAAGAGAATTTTGACCTGGTGGCAACATATGGGTGCAAGGTTTCTCATGTATCTATGAAATATTAGTGATTGTTATTTTTTAAGAAAAAAAAAGCAAGGTGATTTTATCAATAGTTTAATAGAAAAGAAAAAAAAATACGTAAAAATATTTGTTTCTATTTATACCATATAAATAATTTTCTTTTAATTCATTTATTCTCTTGAATTTTGAAGATAGTAAAACATAAGAATACTCTATTTATCCAAACAGACAACAAGTGTAAGTTAGAATCTTCTGTTAATTATAACTAAATAAAAAAATTAATATGTAAAGGAGAAAAAGTTAATAAATTTGTTATTTTAAGATTTTAACTTGAAAATGGTATTATTATTTTTATATAAATTTATTTATCAATAATTTTTTATTGAATAAAGATATCATTTTAAAAAACTACATGTGGAAGATAAGTAAAAATCTTAGTATTTTTCTTTTTCTTCTTCCTCTTTCGATCATTTTTATCAATATGCTGTATTTTTTTTGTTATCATTAAGAAAGATAAATTGTACACAGAAAAAAAAAAAACGATTTGATGCAAATAAAGTCTAACATATAAATAATTGAAATTTTAAATGCACGAGTCATATTTTAACTTATTAGTCTACTAGTTAAGAAAATTTTGATTAGATCTATTTTGACTATTTATGTTCTCTGAAGACATTAATTTTCCACACGGAATTTCTCCTTACGGTGAAGAAAACAGAGAAAAGAAATGCAGGAAGAAAGCATATACAAAACAAGGAAAGAAAAAACTGGATATTATTATTTTTGTTACACTTGAGTGAGAGAGACCGGCGAATCATGACCAATATTTTGGGTGAGATATTTTGGGAGGAGTTAAAATAGTATATTTAAAATTTATATATTTAATTATTGTAATTTGTAAGATTCACTTCTTATGCATTATGATATAAGGGCCTAGTCTTGTCTGTTGAGTCTAGGGTCATCCCACCAGCCCTTGTCCAAGGGCAAGGAGACCTTTCATTCCAATCCTAATTCACGTTTGGTGTCTCATTTTCTAGAAACGGATTAGCTTCCTCCTCCCTCTTAGAACTGCAAACGTTAGCTCTACTAGGGCACAATTGGAACACCCATTGTTTCACTTGAACGTCTCCTCCGGGTAAGTTGAGCTTGGACTTTACCTCTTCCTTTCCATTCCAGTGTCTGGGTTATACCTTGGGTTGAATTTGAAACCTTATGCTAGCCTTTGTGCGTCTGTTTTCTAGTTTCCTGCACTGGTTGGAGTTATAGTGCTCCTCTATTCTCCTAGGACCGCTTTGCTTACGATTTAGCTCCACTCCATGTAAGGGAAGCTAGGGTTTTGCATGTTTTAAGTTACTTTGCTTGTTTTGGGCCGGTTTCGAGTTATAGATGCATGAATAATATTGGTGATGGTGTGAAAATACTTGTGCCTTGTGTATCTGCTTGATTTATGATATTGCACGCGTGAGAGCAGGTGGGTTCTGCTGAACTCGCCCAGGCGAGCTGGGTGGTCGCTCAAAACGGAAAGCTCTCGATTAAGCGAGGAGCTCTCGCCTGAGCGAGAACGACATCAACTCACCCATATCTATTTCGAGGGCTCGCCTAAGCGAAGGCCTCTCGTCTGAGTGAGATGGGCTAGCTTGAGCGAGACCTCGACGTGCTCTTTGTTTGGCGAGAGCTGGTAGCTTGAGCGAGGGGTTCCTCTTGCCTGAGTGAGAGCTCCTTAACCTGAGTGAGATTGACATAGTTAGTTGAATATGTGTATGTTTCTAATGATTGGTTGGTTTATCGCATTAAAAAGTTTAAGTATGATGCCTTGTATGTTCTATATGATATAATGAGCATGGAATTAATGAGCTTGGTATGAATAAATTCATGAATCATGGTTGGTTGGATATTGGCATGAGATTGTTATGCTTGATAAATTTGTGGTTGGTTGGAGAGACATGGTTGTGGTATGAGATTGACGTAATTCCATGAAACTTTTGGTGAGATTTCATGGTGGTGTTGGATGTGATGGACATAACTCCATGAATCTCTTGGTGAGATTTCATGGTGGTGCCGTAGTGTATATAATTAGGTAAGGATTCAAGTAAGGATTGCATCCTGAAACTCTAAAGAGTCAGTTAGTCTCACGTAGAGCGGACTAACTCAAGTGGTGAGAGTAGTAGGATACCCTAGTCTTTGGCAGGATAATGGCCTTAAATGTTTGAAGTCTAACCTTGTGCGTGGTAGGGTGAAACCCATTGACAATGACTTTGTAGAGCGTAAGAGGCTACCACAAGCGCATGCATCCAGTGAATCCGACTGATTATACGTATTCGGATAAATTGAGTCTTAGAGTCTTGCTTGTTTACTATCACATGCTTGGATGATTGATGTGTACTTGATTTTAAATTGCATGCTTAATTGTATGATAAAGATATTTTTACTCTAGCTTACCCTTTTGCTTGTGTTTGTCTTCTTGTGTGGTTTTCCTTTTTACAATGATCTTCAATTCCTTGGTGTGAGCAAATATGGGAACCCCTGGTGATCGCAATGACGATGGGAATGCTGCAGCGTAGTTGGTCATGAGTCGATGTTGGGCTCACTGTTGAGCTCAAGTTTGAAGAACCTTTGTTATTTTGTAATCTCTTGCTTTATGAGCAAGCTTTATGGACCTCTGTTGCACTTTTATTTTCTGTTATGCCATTGTGTAGTGTCTCTGCTTCCCTTGTTGATATATTTGGATGACTGTAAAATCCTTTATACTTTAAGCCTCGTGCTCTTTAGATATTATAAATTATGTGATGTTTTATTTAACTAGATTTATCTATTAAATGAGATGTTACATAATTAATACAATAAAAATGAATACAAAATTTAAGATAGTTGTAATTATAGAACAAATCATACATATAAAGAATTATTCTTCTTATGTCAGATTCTTGAACTCATAATTGAATCAATATTAAAATTTTTTGTTTTTTTTTCAATGTAAATAAGCATACTGTCGGCAAAAAATTCATCTTTCATTTTATTCTGTAATCTTGTTTTGATAAATTTTCACTGCAGAAAATTATCTTTCTGTTATAGTTGTAGAAGTAAGAAGAGTTAAAATAAGATGAATTAAAGGATCAATCAAGTAGATGCCATTAACTTTCCTGTTTTTGAAGGATTAATTTTTTTTGTTCTTGTCTTCACGGGTAGCTTCCACATCACTTTTAAATAAATAATTTATCATAATCTAATAAAAAAAATAGAGATACATAATTAACAAAAGAAAAATCTATGATAATTAAGCCACACTAAAAATCAGTTATGAAAAATACTTAGTGTATTACTTTTTCTTCTATATTCATAAAAATGAATATACAAAATGCTCGTAAGATAAAAAATAATGTTAACTATTAAACTAATATTTCACCATCAAATGAGATAAAAAAGAATTACCTTTTTTTTCAAAAATGGAAGAAAGCACACGAAAAATGAGAGCACAAAATAATGAATTTGTGTGCAACTTTTTTTCTTCATAAACAAAGAAAACAAGTTAAGTAAAAGTCTAAAGTGGGTACAATATGTGAAAAACTCAAAAGATAATGAAAGAGAAAATAAAAAATATCTTAATAAATTTAGAAAATAAAAAATATCTTAATAAATTTGGTTATTCTTTATTAAATTTGATTTTATGCTTTATTATTTATTAGCATTAAATGTTATGTTTTATTAAGAAAAAAGATATCTAATTTAATTTTCATCAATTCCCAATATATACTCTTATAATTTAAAATTTTCCAAAAAATCAAATTTCCTACATATAATTTAAAAAATTAAAAAACAAATCAATTTCCATACACCACATATTATTAAAAGAATTTCAAAAAAATTTGGCAGGGTCACAGGTCATCCTGTCCCTTCAATGTTTCACCATTGGTGAGAGAAACAAACACATTTATATGCTAAGAGAAAAGAGTATGTGAAATTGTTTAGTATTAGAAACAAAAAAACTAATAACTAGAAAACCAATAGCCTCTCTAAAGCTCCACCATTGATATTTATATCCTCAACTTGTAGACACCATTTTTGAACATTCCATACTCAAGAGGTTTGGTAAAAACATCGATAGACTGATGAGCAATGTTGATAAGAAGCAATTGAAACAATTTAGCTTGAAGTTTTTCACAGATGACATGACAATCAATCTCGATATGCTTTATGTAAAACTAATGTGGAAAAATGAATAAGGATTAACCTTCAGCCATGGTCACTGTCATGAGAATTCTTTAATGTGCTTTTTGTTCCAAACCCTTACTCTCTAAACTTTGATGGTATAGAAGAGGGCATTTTGATGAGCCAAAACACAAATTACTTGTGAAATTTATTAAGTTCTTTGCCTATCATAGAGTAGTTGCCATAATAAATTATTGCCAATTAGATGAGATTACAATATCAAAATTTACACAACATATATAAAATTGATTAATAAGTGGGCCACATCTATAGAAATAGTTGACCATGTGAACATCTCATATTATTTCATGGATCACATATTTCAGAATTTTTCAACATTCTCCCACTTGGTCCATTTATCCCATTATCAATCAAATACAAGAAACTAAATACAATGATCATGGTGACAAGTCCTCCAAAAGTGAGTATTATCTCCCATGTATCACAATATATCAAGTCTCTCATTAAAGATTTTTAACTACATTGAATAAACCATATGTTTATTTGGGGTCAAACAAAATTTCTCAAAATAAATAAATATGTGCACAACAAAATGAGAAAAATTGAATAAGTGTTTTATCAAAGTAAAAATAATGATTGTCACAACATGGAACCAAGTCCCATTTGCGCAAAATGATCCTTAAAATTCTTTAATGGCCTGCCTTTAGTCAAAGGATCGACAATCATCAACTCAGTGCTAACGTGCTAAATGACCACTTAATACGTTTTCTAATGAATAGATATTTAATGTCAATGTGCTTAATTTAACTTCCACTTTTATTATTCTTAGCCATAAATAATACAACAGAGTTATCACAATATAACTTCAATGGCCTAACAATTGAATCTACAACTCTAAACCCAAATATAAAACTCTTCAACTATAGACCATGTGAGGCAGCCTCAAAATAAGAAACAAACTCAGCCTCCATACGATAAGTAATAGTCAAGGTTTGCTTTTTGCTGCTTCAAAATATAGCTCCACTAGTTAGCATAAAAATATAACCAAATGTTGATTTTCTAGTATTAATTCGACAAACAAAATCTAAATAGAAGTAGCCTATCACCTCCAAACTATCAATTTGACTGTATATGAACATGAAATCCTTTAATCCTCGAAGATATTTGATTACCTTCTTTACAACTTTCTAGTGGTTAACACCTGGATTATTCTAATATCTTCCCAAAACTCCAACGGTGGAATGTCAAGCCTGGTGCAAACTTGAGCACACATTAGACTTCCAACAACTGAAACATATGAATATTCTTCATTTGTTCCTGTTCAAGATCATTTTCGGCTCCAATGTTATATTCTAATTATTGTAAATACACTTCATAATCACTAGAAATTGTTTATTAATCCGTTGATCTTTGTAGATCTTCTTAATGTTGCTTTACTACCTTGATTAGAAAATTGTTGCTCAATTGGTTCCTCAGTAACTTGATCTATTTCCGACAATTTGTGGAACTTGAATAACTAGTTGTCTAATACATTCTTGAACCAAAGGCGCATGAATGACTACCAATCTATCATTTGATTTAGAGGGTTGTACTTCATTATGATGATTTTGAATTAAATCACTTACGCTAATCAAGTCATTTACAAGAAACTTTACATTCCTTGATTCCACAATTCTAGGTGTTATGAGATGAACAATAGAACACTATAACCTTTGGACTTTTTCCAGCATATCCAATGAAATACCAATTAATAGTCTTGGGTTCTAGTTTTTTCTCCTGTGGGTTATAAAATGTCACTTCAAATGGGCATTCCCAAAGGCATATATGTCGTAAATTAGGTTTCCAACCTTTGAATAACTCAAAAGGTTTTCTTAAAATAGCCTTGGTTAGAACTTGATTCACTATATACATTGTTGTCTTAAGTGTTTCAATCAATAAGAATTTAGGAAGCTTTGCATGACTTCTCACCATATCCATTAAAGTTCAATTTCTTCTATTTTCCACACCATTCTGATGTGATAATGTATAAGGCAACAATCCCATGTTCTTGAAGAAATTTCGCAAATGGACCAGGTGCTTGTCCACTCATAGTGTATCTGGCATAATACTTTCCACCTCTATATGATCTCGCAATCTTAATTTGCTTCCCACATTGTAACTTTACTTTAGCCTTAAAAACATTAAAGGCATCTAAAGCTTCATCCTTAGAACAAAGTAAGTAAAGATACATGTATCGTGAGTAATCAAGTTCTTAAGAGAAGTAGTCAAGTTCACCATTTGACCTTCCTCCATTAGCAACCTTTTCTCTTTTTGAACATACATGGTCACTAATTTATTAGTAGACCACTTATCCTTATGTGTGTTAAAAGTAATTTTAAAAGGAGCATATTGATTAGGAAAAGTATACAAAATATAATGTACTAGAAGGGAATCAGACACAATAACCTCTAAGCCCTTCAGTTGAGCCACAATGTCCCTTATGCATAGATATGATCACACACTCCCTTAATCCCGATGAGCTTTAAAAATGGAAAATTACATGATAAAATAGTGTTGGTAAGAGATTTAACAAATGTGATGAATTGTTCATCAATAACGTTTAGTAAATCTCTCACATTGTCATGATGATCAACAAAATCCTGAATACTAGCAAAAAGTTGATCTTTATTAACATCACAAACAAACAATATAACCTCTCCCACTTTTCATAGAGATCAACAACATCTAGAGTGTTGGTCTTAGTAATAATGATGATTATAGTTTTCTAATAGCATAATCAATGTCCATCTAACCCAAATGGAGAAGAACTTTCTCCTTCCAAAACTTATAATTATCCCTTTTTAGTTTGGGAATACCATAATGAATATAAGAAATATTCACAAATTGAGAAACTGCAAAATGTTTAGAATACATGCTCATTATCTTACTTTGAGACTATAACAAAATAATGTTTTGACAATGCAAACATGTCTTAATCAATGAATCTAACAACATAAAATTTGCATGTGGGTCAAAGTCATACTCAATTAGACTCACATAACCAAATGATTAAACTATTATGTTTACCTATGCAAACACATCTTAATGAATGAATCTAGTTATATAAAACTTGCATGTGAGCTAAAGTCTTACTTAATTAGAATCACATCACCAAATGATAAAACTATTATACTATTATGTTTTATCGATGCAAACACATGTCTTAATGAATGAATCTTAATGAATGAATCTAGTGACACAAAACTTGTCTATGAGCTAAAGTCTAACTTAATTAGACTCACATCCCCAAATGATAAAAGTATTATACTATTATGTTTTATCGATGAAAACATACGTCTTTATGAATGAATATAGTGACATAAAACTTATCTGTAGGCTGAAGCTTTACTCAGTTAGACTGACATCACCAAATGATAAAACTATTAGATTGTATTCCTCTTCTTAGTTCCTGTGGGCAATTTGAGAAATATAATCAAATATTTCTTCCCAATTAATCTTATAGATGCAAGAAAAATCATGGGGGTAAAAATTCATCAAATCACATATAATTAATTACAATTAATGTTTCTTACATGATTATAAATATTAATCAATCACAAATGTTGAGGCCACACTCTAATTCATTAAAATATATCCACCATTACAACATCTAAATAAATATTTGCATCAACATTATTTATAATGCAATCAAAATAAATAATGATATTCCTTATATGAATTAAATATACAACATATAATTTATGTCAACATATATTACGTACAAAAACTTATAGTGCGTATAAAACATATATTATGTACACAATCCTATAGTACGTACATAACCATATATTACATACACAATCTTATGGTACATACAAAAACATATATTACGTACAAAAATTTATAGGAAAATTTTTCTTCAATTTTATATGAAAGAGTTCTTAAATCGAAAGGATTTAAAATGAACAGTCATATATCAATCCTTAATGAATTCATACAGTAAGTCAAACAAAAGCATTACTTGACCATCACTATAAGACCTGGGAAATTTAATTAATTAAATAAATAAATAAATAATAAATGCAGGTAGTAGGAGCATTTATGACAATTAATGTTAGCTTTTATGACGTGGAATAGTATTAGCTCAAATGATTGAGAGTACTTGGTCGTTATGAAAGGACTTGGGTTTGAGTCCTATGTATGTCAATTATGTGTTATTTTAATTGTTTATTATTTTAGTAGTATGCTTGATCATGAGGAGTGATAATATAATCCTTGATTTATAAGAATTATCACGAATAAGTTTCTTTTTGCTAAAATTGTTTTGGCATGAGGGGGAAAGGCCAAAAAACCCTAGTTGTCTAGAGGGCAGCCGGGAAATGGTTGGAAAAACCTTCTTAAATGGTCATTGATTAACCATTAAACACATTTTAATGGTATTTTCGTTTTAGCCATTAAGGCACTTAAAATTAGAGTGTAGAGTATAAGAGTGGAAGGAAGAAAAGAAAAAGGACTTTTAGTCATACATCAATCCAGTGTACTGAAAAAGAGAGCTAAGAGTGGATTTAGGAGCCTAAGTGACGTGTGGAAAGGGAGAAGGAGGCAAGAAGTGGGTTTTTTGTATCACCAAGGTTTACGAGATTTGCAGTTGGAAGCACAAAATTCAGGTTAGGGGTGCTAAACTCGTAATTCTGATATGATTGGTTAATTGTATGTGTATGAAATAAATTGTGCAGCAATTATGTTTGTAAAATCTCGAGTTTCCTGGGTTTTAGGAAATTTTCTAGAAACCGCCTAACGAACCTTCAAGGTCGCTAGGCGACGCATGTCGTTAAGCCCAGTTTTTGGGTTCTACTTTAAACCACCTTATGGCAATGAACTGCTGCCAAGCGACGGACACAGATGCTGCTATTTTTGTTTGTGTTCGTTGGTTTTTGGGAATTTGAGGGACTCATGGCAGTCTCTATCATATATGAGGTGGAGTAAACTGATAAATTGGGTGGAGAGAATCCAGTAATACTCTAAACGGATGAATTAAAGATGTCATGAGAATTAAGGTTGCGTCAATTTGGGAATTTCTGGTAGTATGAATGGAACTGTAAAATGTGGTAAATTCTTTGTGTAAGTGGTTGGTAGTTACTTATTTGTGGAATGGAACATGTTAATTGCTTTAGTAATGAATATGGATAGTCTGGTGTGAGTTAATGGAGATTTAGGCTCACGCAAGTGCAATACAAATTTGGATTTTTTCCAAAAGGTGACGCATTGCCTAGCGGCACATAGCTTGCTGCCAAGCGATAAGCTGTGACAACTGTGTTAGAGGCTAATTTTGTGATGCTCGAGTTGGGGGTCCTTGTATGAGAATTAAGTGGAATCAAATATACGAAAATTGATGGAAGGGAAACCATTAGTAACTTAGATACCTTAGGTCATAGGAGTAAGTTCCAAAAGGAAGAAATTAAGAGTAGAAGGTGTGGTAAGTGATGATAATAATTGCAGAATGATTAATCCTATCATGGGAAGAGAAAAGTCGAAATTCGTTGCAGTGACTGGTATAGATGATGATCCTAATTTTGGACTTCTCATTCTTAGAATTAATGTGAGTCAAGAGAAATATGTTACAGGTGTATGAAATTGAGGTGTGATAAATGGTATAATTAAAATGTGGCATGAGATGAATTGTCATTTACAGTGATGTTGTGGTATTGTGATGGAATTCAGTTATGTTTGAGTTGACTGGAATACATGGTTGGGAAGTATGGGTTGTTCTTAGTTAAAGCTAAGGAATGGCAAGGTCAATGGAGTGGATATGAGTGTGAGAATGGGTGTGTTAATCATGCATTAAGAGTGTAGGTTTTAGGATTTTTGAAGAGGATGTAAGAAATTTGGTAATGGTACATTGTATTACTGAAGATCTGCATGTGTAACATTTGCTTTTTTGTGCCTAAAAACCAGTAAATTCATTGTCCAAACCCCACCGCCAAGCAATAACTATTATTCCAGGGGATGGTTGTGACGCATGGCGCTTGGCGGTGAAGGTCATCCCACCAGGTGATAGTTGTAAAGTTAGGGCATCAAAGGCGCAAGGTGCCTGGTGGTAAAGGGGTCTTGAAAGGCGGTCTAGAACAGAATTTCGCCTGGCGGCTCTAGAGTAATGTCAGGCGATAATGTTGTGGCAGAATGTTTGTATGCTTTGGATGTATGTGGTATACAATGCTTTGGTGATACCTTAAAGATCGACTTTTTGGAGTGTTCTTTGAGTTGTGGCTCAGGATAAAAGGTAAACATGTGGCATTCCTTGAGTTATGGCTCAAAATAACATCTCTTGAGTTGTGGCTTGGGATGGCGGATGAACACGAGAAATTCTTAAGTTATGGCTCGGATTGGTGAGTGTACCGGTGTGAATGTGTGAGTTGTGGCTCGAACGGATGGGTCCAGAAAGATTGCCCTCCTCAGTATTTAGCCGACGAGTTTGGTAGTCTCGGGACATTACGAACTATGCTTCGTATTGGGAACTTCCCCTAGCATTACAGAGTGTGGTCTGTAGCAGGTTTTCCATACGTGTTCTACAAGTTATGCCTTGTAGGTGTGGCAACAAGGGCATCTTGAGGTATTCATCTAAAGACTTAGAACATGGATAACATGGTAGTGGCCATGTGGCCTACCCATTCAATATTGAATCTCAAGCCTTTACGTGAGAAGAGATAGGCCAAAAGAAGAAAAAGAAAAGTTAACCCGTGAAGCCATGAAACCCCACACCTTGCAACGTGAATAACGTTCTTGTAATGACAACAACTCCATGAAAAAACTGATGCAACGTGATAAATGAGGAAACAATACTATGTTATGCATTTGCATGGTCTGCACCTACAACCCAAAGAAAAAGAAAAGTAATATCATATGTAGTGGTTATAAAGAAAGAAAGAGAAATAATTAAGGAGAAAGAAAGAAAATAAAATCATGCTTTAAGGTTGGCCTTCAACGAAACTCATCAAGAAGACAAACTATGGATGACAAAATTGCAATCAGAACCCACAACCCAAAACAAGGCAAGCACGAAAACAGAATTGGTATAGGTTCATGAATTAGAAAACACAACCCAACCATACATGAACGTGAGCAAAGAAACCATTCACGAGACCAAAGCTAACCCCAACTATTTCAAAGTGAGAGAAAAACAACAATTGATTATGATTTTTTGAAGAGAAAGAATGCAAGGTTGTGCACGTAAACATGTGGTTGCACCATCAATCACGAGAAAGCCAAGAAACCACAAACATCTTAAAATCCTAATAGACGTTAGAGATTACGCATGGCTACAAACCCTCATGGTTCAACGTTCCTTCAAAGTTCCAAGGTTTTGCAATGCACCACTCACGAATAAGACAAAAAAACTTACACGAATTATATGCCAGAAGAAAAAAAAAAAAGAAATTGTAGCCAACAAAAAGAGAACCCCACGTTTAAAGGTTTATACACCCATTGGACAAGGAAACATAGTAACAAAAGCATGCAAGCATCGTGTACATACATCCTAGAAGAACCACAAGAATCATACATAAATCCAATCATAAAAGAGAAAAAAAAAAAGTATAAAAGTTAAGCTTCAAACCACGCAGAAAGCAAAGTTAACTTCCTCTACCTAAAGTATCTCTTTGAAGTGTTTTTCTTCTCTACCACAGCCGCTGGAACTCTCCAACTTGCACCCTTGTTCTCTGTTTTCTCTGCTTCCTAATTCTTCCCCCTTAAAGGCCTTATCTAATCCTATACCAAATCTTTCAGTTAAGATTCTTAAAAAAACTACATCTAATTTTATCTATTAAATATCTCCTAACATTTTCTAAATAAAATTGAATGAATGAATAAAAAAATACTATTCCACTGTCTCTACATTAGCGTGACTAGAAAGAGAAAATCAATTCATGTTTCGTGGGCCCCATTTCTTAAAGGAGAAAAATGAATTAAAAACCAACACACAAACAAAATTCAACCAACCATGTTCGAACCCTGCTCTTGTACACATTTCACACGACTTCCACCACTAGACTACATGTCATTACATGATATAAAATGCATTATAAGTATTAAAACACTTATACTCCACAAACCATAATTCCTTAAATTAGATAAATAGCAACTTAAATCACACATTTAATTAAATTAGTCTTTCGTCATGACTAAAACAACTGTTATACTATCATAGATCGATACTAAACTGTCAATCACTTTTTAATTTTACCTAAATTACTCAAAGTTCTTCCTAGGTCTCACAAGTGTAGGCTTATACCCTTTGAATTATTATATGTGCTATCTGTTAGCTCACCATATCTGCTTGTGTTTAGGAAATTTCTAACACTTTGTTCATTCATGAAAGTTGGGATTATTGGTGATATGTGGGCTAGTTGACTATCACAACAAAAAGCAACATGAAATTTAGCACCAATTTTAATATCTTCAAGTAAGAACTTCAACCATTGGATTTCATAGGTAACAAGCACATGATATTATGCTTTAGAAGGTGAATGTGAGACAATTGTTTGATTTTTGGATTTCCAACTAATTAAAGAAGACCCTAGGAAAATGCGGAAATCGGTGGTTGAACGTCTTTTTTCTGGACAAGTGGCCAAGTTTAACTTACTAAATGCTTTAAGCTGGAGAATGGAGTTTCCAGGGAAAAAAAACCTTGTCGTAGAGAATTTATAACATAACGAAGAATGTGCAGAGCAACAATTTGATAATGAATGATGGGAGCTTGGAGAAGTTGACTTAGGAATTGAACTATAAAACTTATATGAGGTCTTGTATTAGTGAGGTAAAGCAGTCTCCCAATCAATCTTTGAAAAGAGGTGATATCTTCCAAAGGAGCAACCTTTTCTGACATGAGTTTGTTGTCATTGACTATAGGAGTAGTACATGGTTTGTTTGCAAGTAATCTTGTATAGTAAGAATATCCAAAGCGTATTTCCTTTGTGAAATGTGAATGCCTCTGTTGGTCCATGTCAGTTCCAACCCAAGGAAAATTTTCAAATCTCCCAAGTCATTGACTTTAAACTCCTTATCTAGATAGTGTGTTATTTTCTTAATGTCAGAAATTGAATTTCTTGCAAGAATAATATGATATACATAAGCAAGCAAGATGGCGAATGAATTTTTACTATGCTTAGTGAACAAAGAGTGATCAAAGGCAAATTATGTAAAACCAATACTTTTAAGAAAAAAGGATAACTAGTGGAGAGTTTTTCTTAAACAAGAGAGGTAGATATAGGATAAGGAATATAATTTTTAGTGTCAATTTTGTTACCGATGTAGTTCATAACTTGATGTTGATAATCCTTTAGAAAACTAGGGAGCTTTCTTTGCCTCACATGTCTTCTCAAAGTGATGGGATATGCTTCTCTAAGCTAGACTTCCAAATGGGCGGTGGTTTGTGGAGGCATGATGATGGTGGTTTTGATATGATTATGGCTCTTCCTCCAAGCTATATGGCTTAAGCAAGGGGAAAGGTTATGGTGGTGTTTAGGTGCTCTCAAGAGTGGTTGGGCCAACTCTTAAGGAAGAGTGGCTAGGGGAAACCTAGAACATGTGCTCTAGCCTTGGTGACATAAGATGAGTAGTATAGCACAAATTTAGCAGCATAAAAATACTCAAAATCAAAGATGCTTTACATGGGGGAGACACCTCTATTTATAAGCATAGGTAACCCTAAAGGTATCTCCAAATTATAGAAGTAAAACCCTAATATTCTAACTTGGAGACTAGGGAAAAATCATTTCCATTAGAAGCATGACACATGGCCACTACTAAGGAAAGAAATCCTCTCCATTAAGAGCATGATACATGGTCAATACTAAGGAGAAATTCTATCCATTGTGAGCATCCACATGGCAAGAGCATGTGTCTCACAAAATAGAGAAACTTGGAGATCACTCTAGCCAAGGGCCCACAATTTTTTAGAAAGTTTGTGCTCGAAGTTAGTGTCTTTACCCTAGACCTATTTGTCTCCTTAAGGCCCATCTCCTTTGGGCCTAAAACCCTACACTACAACCCTTGGCCGGAATACAAGGCCCAAAAGAAAACCTAGTCTACTTGACGGATTATATAAGGCAAAAAAAAACCATATACTACTAGGCCTATAATGCAAGGCCCAAAATAAACTTAATATAATAAGAACTCACTGGTGGCCCATGATGGTAAGAGCTTGGGCTCACCTTCCACATATGACTCCAACTCTTCTTGAATGTGCTTAGCCATGGCTAGGGGGTATTCCATCATCCCCTCCCCCTTGAAAAGGATTCCTCAAATATTTATGTTTCTTCATCACATGACCCTTTTATTAGTATTGGTTAACTTGTGTATAATTCCTCTAGGATCAAAGATCCATTTGAGTAATCATCAAACAATTTTTTTATAAATTTATGTATTACAGACAAAATATGTATAAATGAAAAATGGAGGAAGCCCTTATGTTAATTTTAAAAGAATTTCCTTGAGAACTTTCAAGGCCCACTCACAAAAGTGTTTTGGTCTAGTTTGAGTTAATGTAACCTATAAGTTAAAATCAAATCAAAGCGTGGTTTTGAGGAGTTTAAAACAATGGGAAGTGGAAATAAAGTTGAAAAATTTTCAAGAGTAAAGATTGGAATTATGAAAGATGGTTTGAGGATAAATTGAGAGAAGTTCAAAGACTGGCTTCTCTTTTATCATCTTTTGTTTTAAAACTCTAAGTTCCCCGTCTAGAATGGCAAGTTGGGTCTCTCTTAATTTTCTCCTTTTCTTTTTGTATGGCATGTTACTTTCTCCAAATTTGGTACGAAGGATCCTGAGGTGATAGGCCCAACTGTTCGACCCTTTTTTAAGTAAGTCAATTTTGAACTCCGTTTCCCTTTAGCCTTTTTGCTCCAATGAGCTAAACATTGGGGGATTGTGTGGTGGTAGGCCCAACTAGTCGACCCATTAATGGATCTAATACTTTGTGAGGAGGAAAGGTCGATTGACTTAAGATGTCATATAGGTAGTAAAGGAGATTAAAGAGACTGGTTAGATAACGAATGATAGGTAGTAAGGGAGAGTAATAATGAGGCATTGAGAGGACAAAGGAGATAAGGGGGCTAGAGAAGAGTGGATAAAAAGGGGCATAGGACAGAAAAGAAGGGAAAAACACTTTGAATTCTTTGGTTCATCAAAAACTAGTCTTTTTTAGCTCGAACATTTTGACGCCTACCCTAGGACAAGTAAAAACTAGTCTTGGGTCTCAAATTTTGAGAGAACAAAGGAGTAAGAATGTCTAAAACATCGAAATCTACTCCTCCCTCTGAGATGATTGTCGACCTAAGGTGACAAAATGAGGAGGTAAGAGTGAGGGTTAAAGAATACCAAAGACAACAGGAGGGCTTACGACAAGAGAATGAAGCATCTAGGTTGCTGAGGGAAGAATCTATTTGTACTTTGCAGCACAACAAAGGAAGAGGTGGAGGTCTCCCCGATCAGGTAGCAAATTTTCATCCATTTACAGACAATATCTTACAAGAATCAAACCACCACTATGTGTTTCCAATGAAGATGTTCATAGGACACCATGATCCTTTGGCACATGTAAAAATGTTTCATACACAAATATTGATATAAAAATGTTATCAGGTGCAAAATGTTCATGGGAAACTTGAACGAAGCAACCCTAGATTGGTTTAGCAGCCTCAAATTTTGGTATCTTCATTTCTACTGCATCATTTGCTTTCGTTCTTATTCCTATGTTCTATTCATCATCTCGTGAAACATTATGCACCATTATTTCATTCATTACATTACTCCACATTCATTATGACTCATGCCCTGCACTTTTGAGCTTACATGAACTATAGATATGTGAGAAATGCTTAATTAGTGGTTTTGATTGCACTTTCATGTTTCCTTTGGTTTTGTTAAGTGTAGGTTTAAAATATCTTTCTTAGCTAAGAAAAGGGGTTGAATTGGCCGAGTACTAAAAATTATGACCCATTCAAACTTGTAAAAACCCTTTTAATTCAAATTGAATTGACCAACAAATTAGAGTTGTATAGTTGTAGGACCACACATTTTAGTCGATTGGAAAATAGAAACAATGGATTGATTTGTTCATGTAGTATGATTCAACATATTGAAATATAAAATCGACCAATTGATATTTTGGGAAATTATACAAAAATGCGAAAACCACAAAACTCACCCAAACAACATGTTTTATCATACAAAACTGATTTTAGTTGATATATCAGCCTTAGTTATATCACCAGATTACATAAATGCACATGTAATCCTTCTGCTCTTTATAGTCTTTTAAGAGATTGTTGCTCACAAGGTTCTGATATCCTTTGCTGCACTTGATCGATGTAACAGGTCATTGTATCTTGGGAGAGAAACGCATATAATGCAAGAACAAATGATCCATTTAGCTTGGTGTTTAAAGCCATCTTTAGCCTTGATGGGACACTTGTACTCTATCTTTTCCTTGTTCTTTTGTTTTTTTCACGAAAATATTGCCTTCATAAGCCTTAGAGGTGTGAGATGACCAACCATGAGAGATTTTTTTTTTAGAATTGATGCTTTCAAATAAAAAGATGGTGAAATCGAAATTTTGGGGTCCATGAAGTAAAAGATAGGTTACAAGTGTTAATATAATAGTAAAATGGAGTGTGTGTTTTTATACACTTTTAAAAAATATAAGCGTGTATCTAAATAACATGGCCATGGTTATATACTAAAATACTATACCTTATGTTATAGATATTTTTTACGTACTATGGCAATGAAGGGGTATTGGTTCTTTCCCTATTGGATATGACTTATATAAAATTAAAAATAAAATAAAATACAATGATATGTGGTGCCAATGAACCTTAAATTTTTGGAAAAACAAAATTATGTGTGCATGGGTAACTGAAGTATATGTTTTCTAGGAAACACTACTTTTAGTTTTTCTGTGATGGATTAAAGATCATGTGGGTTTACTATTGTTTACTAGAGTGATCTTGAAGGATATGTCGTTATGAGGTTTTCCGTCTTACCTAGAAACCTAGTAGTGACTTTTTCGCTTGTGCGAGATAGTGGAAAATGGTTTTCTTTGCCTGTGTGAAACAGTGGAAGATGATAGGTTCAAGAATTGCACTCTCTCGCCTGTGTGAGGCATTGGAGAGGGGAAAATGTTTTGCCCTTAGTTTTGGCTAGTTGCTTAGTATAGTACTTGGTGTGAGATTCATCAAAGTTGTTACTCGTAAGTCCTTGAGGACCAAGGGAGACAAGTCTAGTGTCACGATGGCAGTACAACTCGAACCATCGGGTTCTAGAAAACTGGATCACGTGGTAGGGCACAGGTGATGAAAAAACCAATGTGAGGTTGTGATTATCAGGCTTATGTATTTTACTTGGATGTGATTGTAATGTTTTATTTCGATAAATTTCTTTTATATATCATTGTTTATGGTTAGCTTACCCCTGTTTGTTTTGTGTGTTTGATGTGTGCGATGATTGTATGACGTTGTGTTATATGAGAGCATGTGATAATGCAGATGTTTCAAGCATGGAGTATATTGACGAGAGGATGGGATGAACTCGGGATTCTATTCTATTTTATTAAGTTACTTTAAAAGAAAGGGTTAAATATGTTTTTGGTCCCTTAACTTTTAGTGAAGATTAGAATTAGTCAATCTTCTAAACTTTGACCCGATTTAGTCTCCTAACTTTAAATTTACTTGGATTTAGTCCTTGTAACCCGATTTTGTTAAGTTTATTTAACGTTTCGAACTGTTTCATGATAGTCTCGTAGTTAACATTTAAGCAAAAATGTGTTAAACGTTGTAAACAACTCAAATGCTATCATGAAACACATTTGAAATGTCAAATAAACTTAACAAAAATTGATTGAAAGGACTAAATCCACACAATTCTAAAGTTAGAGGAGTAAATTAGGCCAAAGTTTGATAAAGGGACTAATTCCAATTTATAGACTATGAAACTGATGTTCATGTGTATTCTAATAAAAAATATTTTGTTTACATAAGAAATAAAAGAAACAAATATTTTGTTTACTAATAAGTGGTTTTTGAGTACAATAGGGTTGTTATTTCTAGACATGGTGTTTTTATTATTAAAGGATATATTTGTGATGGTTTTGTTTAAGTTAAGACTTATGCCTTTATTATCTAATAAAATGTCTATTAGTTCTTCTTTTATTATTATAGAAGTTGAAGTTGTGATATGTGGCATGTTAAACTAAGTCATCTAAATTTTAAATTGGGTTAAGTATGTTTTTAGTCCTCGAACTTTGATTCAAAATTGAAATTTGTGTCTGTCTGAAAGTTTGATACATTTTGGTCCGTAAACTTTAAAAATGAATGAATATAGTCCTTTTAATCCAATTATGTTATCTTTTTTTGATGTGTCGAACGTTTTTCATATTAGTATTGGAGTTTTTTACACTATTTGTCACATTTTTGGTTCAATATCTATTAAGAAATATGTTCGACACTTCAAAAAAAGTTAACGTAATTGAGTTAAAATGACTATATTCATTAATTTTTAAAGTTTAGGGACCAAAATCTAGTGAAGTTTCAAACAGGGACGAATTCCCATTTTGGGTCAAAGTTAAGGGACTAAAAACATACTTAACCCTTTTAAATTCTATTAGAAGAATAAGGTCTCTTAATTTTATTGCTAAATCTTCCATTGATTTAAGGAAGAATTATGAACATAAAGGATCCAAAATGTATAATTATATAAATATATTTTCGAGAAATTGACATGTGAATGTTGTATCAGATGATTTGAATGTGGTTTTAATGTTTTAGGTCTATTGATTTATTTTTATATCCTGACAACGATGGATAATTTATCATATTTGGTTATTTAACTAATGTGTATAGGCGAATATGAGTGTGGTTTACAATGCTTTAGCATAGAAAGAAATTTTGTAGCAAAGTTGAAAGTGACAACTTAAAATGGGTTGGCATTTGAGTTGTGCTATTTTTGGTTATGACATTGGAATTATATTATTTTTATGTAATATAGTTAGTAATATGTATGGTGAAACTTTATATTCTGCTTGTCATATCTCAAATAAAATTTGTAAGACCCGTGAAATTTAATTAATTAAATAAATAAATAATTAATAAATGCGGGTGGGAGAATTAATTATGACATTAAATTATGAGTGAAATGACGTGGAAAAGTAATAGCTCAAAGGGTTGAGAGTACTTTGATTGTGTGAGAGGACTTAGGTTCGAGTCCTATGTATGCCATTTTGTGTTATTATTCATTATTATTTTAAATATATGATAATCATGTTGTGAAATAATATGATAATGGAACTATGATTGTTAGCATGAAATATGAAGAGAAACCGCCTGGCGGGGCGACGCGTGTTGGAAAACCCAGATTTCTGTCATAATTTGGGGTTCTTGTCTTAATGATAAATTGGTAGTTAGTGATACTGGAAAGGGATGGCAGAGCTAAAGTATAAAATGGTTACTTTGGCTGGATAGGTTATGTTTGAGTCCAAGTAGTAGTCTGAATAGTTGTTGAAAGTAATTAGAATAATTGGAAGGGTGAGGAGTTCATAGTATTAGAGTGATAACATAGAGAAACTTGGTTACAATGCTGTCATGGTTGAAGAAAATGGGAAAGTCTGCCAAAACAGAATGAGTGCGATGCTTGGTGCTGTAATTGTGATCATGACTAGAGAGTGAATTTACATTGTTGAAACAGTGATAAATGGAGACATTACAAGTAGAAAAATTACAATTAGTGATATGCTGGAGTAGTGACAATATAGTTGGACAGTCTGAATGATATTTGGACACAGTCAGAACAGCCATTGCGTAATTACTGTCATGGCGCCTGGCGGCAAGGTGCAACCCGCAAGGTGATAGCGTCAGAGAAGAATGGAACTGGGGTTCGTGGCAATCCGCCAGGCAATATAGGCAGAGACAGTGGGATTTCTGGCGCGATGGTGCCTGGCGATAGTGGGTTGACCGCCAGGCGGTGGCTACTATGCTTGAGTATTTTGAGGCGCTTGGCGCCTGGCGGTACGTGTCCCCCACCAGGCGGTCTGGAAGCCGATAAGCGCCAAGCGGTACGTGTCCCCCGCTAGGCGGTTTGGCTGTTGTAAGTCCTAAGTATTGGACTTGTAGGGTGATCTACAAGGCTTTTAGTGATGCCTCAAAGGTAAGATTGCTGGGTTCCTTGAGTTGAGCTCGGAACGTATCCCTTCAGTTGAGCTCGGGATAGGGGTTAAGCACGTACATTCCTCGAGTTGAGCTCGGAATGGCATCCCTCGAGTTGAGCTCGGGATGGCGGATGAACACGAGGAACCCTTGAGTTGAGCTTAGGTTGACGAGTGTTGCCGGTGTGAGTGTGATGGTTGTGGCCAATACGGATGGGTCCAGATAGATTGCCCTCCTCAGTTATTGGCTGACGAGTTTGGTAGTCTTGGGACATTACGGACTATGTTCGTAATTGGGAACTCCACCTGGCATTACGGTGTATGATCCGTGGCATTGGTTCCCGCACGTGCTCTGTCGGTTGTGGCCGATAGGTTTGGCAGCAAATTATCTTGGGGTAATCACTAGAAGAGGTAGAACACGAATGGTCTGGTTGTGGCCAAACGTTATAGAATTGAGTAAGCGATGGTATCTTGGTTCGTTATAGAATATACAGCTGTACAATTGGTTATTTGATTATTGTGTGATGTATGTTGTTTTCATAAGCTCACCCTATCTGCTTGTGTTTGGCGATGATCGTGTACGCGGTACACGTGAGCAGAGAATGTTGATGTAGGTGGAGCCGGTGACGCTTAGCCACGGAGAGGGGATAGCCGGGGTGTTTTATGATATTTGTAATTTCTACTTTTGGAAGTAAAATGTAATCTCATTTTAGACATTTATTTTGGATTGTGACATTTTGGTATTCTTGAACTTTGTTTCTATTATATATATTTATGAAAGTTTAAATTTCCCGCGTTTTTGGGAAATGAGGTTTATTCATAAATGCAACGGGTTTATGTTTTATGTGTTTTATTTATTTAAATCAGTAATATCCTGACGGGATGTTACAAAATTCCTTATAAAGATTGTGATAAAGAAAAAATAAACAACCACATTTTTAAAATATTTCAAAGTGTGGGGATGTCTTGCAAAGGTCATTATACCTTTTACATTGTGCTCTTTTGCGCAGATTTACTATGCAAAAGAATTAGGAAGCGATGAATAGCGATAAATAATCGTTTTTGTTTGGGTGTGGGGGAAAGAGTTTTGGAGCGATGATCAACAAGATTGCTTCAAATTCATGTCTCACTATATATGAGGTGATTTGAGGGTGACCAAGTGACATTTATCGAATTACCCTTTTATCATTCATGTTTCATGCAGGTACCTTGTGATCCACTATGAGGAAGATGAAGAAGACAAAGTACGCTGCTCATTCTGGGAATCATTCCCTTCACCATGGAGGGATTCCATGTTTGTGCATGCGGTTAGGAATGATTCCCTTAATCATGGAATGATTCCATGTTATGCATGTGGTGGTTGGGAACAATTCCTTCTACAATGGAATGATTCCATGCTTAATCCATGAGCTTTGGAACAATTGCATGTTGTGCATGTGGTGGATGGGAATGATTCCCTCCACCATGGAATGATTCCATATTTCATTCATGAGTTTTGGAACGATTCCCTTGGCTCAGATCCAATTCCATGAATTTTTTTTACTTCCTATTTGTTTTGTAAGAATATGTAAATATTTAATTTATTTTCATACCAAATATATTGTAATACTTTTTTAAAATATTTTTTTAACTTCATTCATTGAATAAAAATTAATAAAATAACTCTAACTCATCTAAATATAATTTTATATTACTTATAACATCAAGGACAATTTGGTAATTTTACTTTTATATCTATTAAAGCTTTGTTTTAATCTATTATATCACAAACTTCACTATCAAATCCACTCCACCATCACCTTCAAATCCCTTAAAAGAAACAACATTAAGAAAAGAAAATTTCTCAGTTATGTATTCTTGATAATTTATTTAGAAGTTTCTTACAATACTATTACGGAATATCAGTTATGTATTCAAAGATCCTTCGCTACTCTCGATCGATCTGTGCAGTGGGGGCATTTTCTCTCTAAGGACAGCGCTCTGTGTGCCTCAACCTAGGTTATTTCTATTTCTTTCTTCAATTACAATTGTATCATATTTTTGTTATTTGTTTACTTGATGAATCTTCTATTATCTATATCTTTTTTATTTTTCTTATAATTATCATAATTATTATTTAACTTTTATTATGTTTTCTAACAGTTTCATCCTTTAGCTTTCTTTGTTTTGGCTTTCTTTCTTTTAATTTTTTTTTGTAAAGTTATGCAGCTGTGATCGTAGTTGTGGACCACTAGTTGCAGTCATTATTAGCATAAAGAAGCAAAAATAGATAACAAGCACACAATATTTTTGGGATAAAGTGTTTGCTTATCTCTTGGACGTTTGTCTTTGTGTTCTCTTATGGTTTGTCTTTAGGATGGGACCTCGATGATTAGCTTTCCATTAAGTTCTTCTAGCTTTTAGGCTTTGTTATGTAGGGAGTCTATAATGCAATATGGTTTGTCCTAGTTGGGTGCAAGCTTTTTCTCTATTTAACGTCTCGAGCGTTGTCGAAATTTCTCTAAACTGGCCCTACCTTTTGGATTGTTTTTTCTTGAACCCGGGTATTGTAATGCTAGGTTGGTATCTACTTAGACACTACTTTTCTAATATGACTATCTCACCAAGTTTGATATCCCAACTATCTCTCTAAGTTCATTCGGTTGTCCTTTTGTTTGACTATTATTTTCCTAACATGAACTGGTGACTCAAGGATGTCTCGCTGAGCTCTACTATTATCATGGCATCAGTGTCAAGTTTTTCCTTTACTCGGGTGTTTGAAACACTAGGTTGCTCTTGTACTTGTATATTGGAATGTCAAGCTGCTTTTGCTATTGTACTCAAGTATTGTCACACCAAGTTACTCATGTATCATGTATTGGAATGTCAAATTACTCCTACAAATTAGTTCTTTTGTTGTTTCTTCTCATATTCAAGTTTCTTCTCCTATTTCATGTATTAAGTTGACGATCCTCCTCGTTGTGTTCCTCGTCAAAGTATTATCTCATTAAGTTTTGGTAGTAGGTGATTCCTTATAAGGGAGTATAAGGATGATCGCCAACTTAATAACGTATATTCACTTTCTCTTCAAACATTCATGTCATATATGATGTTAAGAAAAACCTTTAAGTATTTTTATTCACTACTTCCAACATAATACATTGAGACATAGACTTCGTCTTCTTACCATAATACACCATCTTTACCAAATTTATGAATGAAATGTGGGTTTCACAAAAATAATAAGACCAAGATGATATTAATATATAGTAAGGTAATTATTTAAATCATATTCTATTTAGAGTATCATAACTTTGGGGGAGTCAAAATAGTACACTTAAAATTTATATATTTAGTTATTATCATTAATACAATAAAAATTAATACATAATTTAGTTCACTAATACAATAAAAATTAATACATAATTTAGTATAATTATAACTATACAAAAAATCACACATATATGAAATATCGTTTAGTTTCCCTTTTATCACTTTTAAAAAATGAATCTATTCTTTTATTCTTAATCAATATACTTATTTTTTTTTAAGTTTAAGATTAAAAAATAATTTATCATAATCTAATAAAAAATCACTAGTGCAGGAAAGCCTTTTTATATCGATTAAAAAAAACTTTTTGTATCGATTCCAGAACCAATATAGAGAATTGGTATAGGTATGGTTGTGTAGAAAGTTCCCTTTTTTATACTAGTTAATTAAGGCGACAACCAGTATAATAACTCAACATTCTTAGACGCACTGACCATGAATCTAGAACAATATCAAGAAGTCAAAAATAATTATTCACTGATTGAACGCACCACCAATCTATGATAATCAAGCCACAATTAAAATCGGTTATGAAAACAACATAGTACTTTGCTTTTTTCTTTTGAATTCATAAAAAAATGAATATACAAAAGGCTCATGAGATAAAAAATAATACTAAAACAAATATTTCAGTATTAACTAAGATAAGAGAATTATCTTTTTTCTTCAAAAGTTCTAGAGAACAAATGAAAAATGAGACAAAAAATAATGAGTATGTGTCTAGTTTCCTTTTTACTTTAGAAGAAAAGAAGAAGAAAGAATTAGAGTTGTCAAAACGGGTTACCCGGCCCAAGCAAGGGTTGGCCACTTAATGGGCCAACCGACCCTGACTCACTTATTAGCGAGCCTAAAAAATTTGAACCCAACTCAGCCCACCACGGATTGGTAGGTTGAACGAGTTAGCTCAGTTAATTAAAAAAATTACAATTTTTTCTTCAATCCTAGAAACAACTAAATTATAATTTTGATTAAAATTTAAATAAAGTTAAGGCATATTATAGGTTCATAGGTTCATAGAAACTACCTTCAACTAAAAGAAAAGGTACTAAAAGTCAAAGGAAAGTGGCATTAAGTTGATAACTATGACTTTAGTGTACCTATTTATATATTGTGAATTGGTCTTATCTCTAGTCGATGTGAGACTTCCAACCGTTCTAAATATTTATATAAAGTTGTATCATTCATTTTACGCAAAAAAATGGATTAGTTACACTGCTTTAGAGAGAGAATTTGAGACACAAGAGCATTTAAGATTTTCATTTTTTTAATATAATTTGATATTTAAAATTTTTCAGTGAGTTGGTGAGTCACCTCGGCTCACCACGAGTTCAACCCGGGTGAGTCAGGTTCTTAGTGGACCGGGTTCAATTTTGGCCCCTACCGAAATTCGTAATTTTCTTAACCCAACCTGGTCCAAACTCGTGGTGGGCCAGGTTTGGACCAGGTTGGTTCATAGGCTATAACACATTTTGACAACTCTAGAAAGAGTACATGAGAAAGTAGAGAATAAGTACAATTTTGTTTGAAACTCAAAAAGATCATAAAAAAGAAAATAAAAAATATTTTAATAAATAATTTTATTTTCTGTTGTATTTAATTTTATGTTTTATTATTTATTAACATTAAATATTATGCTTTATAAAAATAAATAAAAAGATACCTAATTTAATTTTATCAAGTTTTAATATATATTACATTAAATTTAAAAAAAGTTGAAAACTCGTGTATATATATATATATATATATAATATAATATAATATAATATAAAAAATTAAAAAAAAATTAGGGAGCACCTCGTCCCTTTGATGTTCCTTCTAGGGATAACAATGGGGTGGATAAGGTACTGATAGTAATTCCTCCCTACCCCACCCGCTAGATAAATATTCGCCTCGTAGCCATACCAAAACCCTTGCAAGTATCCGTTATTTAGGTATTTGTATATTTTTTTTAATATCCACGAATATCCACAGGTACATGCGGGTATTTACAACAGAAAAAATTAATATTTAACAACATATCTTAACTATAAATTCAAATAAAAATACAATGCATAACATTCATAAATTCCAAACAAAGTGCAAATAAGCTATTTAAATAGTGTTGAATGACAATTTACAAAGAAATGATTTTTTAAACCAATTGATAAAAAATAACTTACTTAAAATCAATGTGTTAATATTTCAATCATATTTTTTTAATTTAAATTAGAGTATAACGGGTACGGGTATCCACGGGTACATATATTATGATACTCGTACCTACCCCGTTAACATGCGGGTATAAAAATACTCGTACAGTTATCCACGATATCCGTTTACAATATCTATTTTCTACCAATTACAGATTTTATCCACAGATACCCACCGGTACGAATTTTGTTGATAGCTCTGCCTCTAGTTTCAAAACCCTAAAATTCATAAAATCTAAATTAATAGAAAAATGTTCTAAAAGATTAAAATCAACTACATGTTTCTTTTTTCTAAAACTAGCTTCATGTCTACATTCTAAAAAGTATATTTTACCCTTGATAAACAAATCGTTGTTGGCATTGTTACATGTGTGTCATTGTTGAATTCAACTTGAAAATCTACCTTACGTGTCACTCACTTTGAAAATAGAATATAGTGGTTGATCAACCATTAACTTTTTTAATTATAAAAGCATAAGGTTTCGTTTCACTTTCTTACGACAACAAAATTCTTCGTAGGTATCCTGTGTGTTTGAAATAACTTAGGTACTCAATCTTTCAAGTGGAAAAACAAAGAAACGTAAACGCAATATGTTTTACAATTTGACCCAATACAATTTTTTTATATAAATCACATTTTTAATACATTTTTATGTATGTTTTGACTTTCTAAACTTTAAAAAACAGTTTTTATTTGCATAGTCCAGAATTTTATTCAATATTTAACATCTCAAATTTTATGTTATATCCAAATATTTTAACGAAAATATCTTATAAAATCCACAAAATCTTAAACTTACTACCTAATTGTGATCGGAGATGTCCTAATTTTAGAAATACGTGGTATTTTTTTTATGAAAAAAAATTGTTTTCAAACATAAGAATAAGTTAAGTATGTTTTTAGTTTAAGTGACATTGAAATCGTCGTTTTATCAAATTTTGATATATTTTTATTATCAAATTTTAATAATGAATGGGTATAGTTTTTTAACTTAATAATATTAATTTTTTTAAACTTGTTAAATGGTGTTCTAAATTAACATTTAAAGATGAAATATATCAAAATAGTGCGAATAATTCAAACATCATCTTAAATCACGATTAACACGTTAAAAATATTGAATGAAATTGGATTAAAAAATTATATCCATTTGTTTTTAAAGTTAAAAAATTAATATATCAAAATTTGAGGAATAAACCGATCTTAATTTCATATTTAACTTCAGTAACTAAATACATAACAAATCCGTATCTTAGAAGAATTTTAGGTAACAAATAAAGTAGAGAGATTTAGTTTCTAATTTTTTTTATGCTTTTTAAGAGAGAGCAGATTAAATAGAAAATTGGAGAAATAAAAATATGTTATTAATTTATATCACAGTATGTCTAATATCATGTTAGTAAAATTTATTAAAATCAAATAAAAAAGTAATAAAAAGCCTAAAATATTAAATTCTGAACCATAAATGATATTATCTGTGTGAATATGGAAAATCAAAGTAGTATTATTATAATATTTGAAACAGACGTAAAATTAAACACTATTATTGTTATTATGGTAACTGTTGTCGTGCAGCTAAATAATATTTCATTGAGTTGTACGAAAATAAATTATATTCTTTGTCAATGATGAATTGTTTTTTCTTTTCTACACAAGGATAAATTGTTATATAATAATATTAAAAGTAGAAGAGTTCAGAAATGTGTTCAAGGTTCACGTGCTCAGAGTTGCCAAAGAAATTGTTGAAAAATATTTTTGTTGACAATGTCAACACGTTGTCGTTTTGCGGAATTTCGCGCTTCACGCTTCTTGTCGTCCACCTTTCATGGCGAAGACCCTTTCACATTTTCAAATTTTAAGTTTAATTATGTATTGGCTTACGCTTTATTTATCTAATAAATTTGAATACTTAATGTTTATTTTTAAATTATTTTTTATTTTTGTTTAATTATCCTGACATTTAATTTTATTGTCAATGAACTAGCATAACAATTATTTTTGTCTTTTTATGTTTAATTAACCAACTTGTTTCTTTCTCCAATTTCATTCAACTTATATATTAATTTTTTAAAGAAAATACATGAATTGACTAATAAATTTAACAAAAAAGGACAAAAAAAGTTATTAAATAAGTGAAGATGAGAAAACAAAAATAATATCACATATACAAAGAAAATAAAAAAAAATTAAAAAATGAAATAAAATAATTTCTTTTAAAATCTAAAGTGATAGTATAGATAAAACTTAATTAATATTTATTTAATTTTCTTTTATTATATTCTACTCCCTCCCTTCATAACGCACTCCATTCTAACTTTATCGTTGATTTTTTATTTTTTTAATATCTGTCAAGATATATATGTCAATATTGACTTTTTTGTTGAATTTTATTATTTTAAACACAACAAACTTTCCATGCAAGAATGATCACAAACTTTGCTTATTTGTATATAAAAAAATATACATTTGTACTTTACGTTTTTCCAGAATTGTTTTTTAATATTTCTATTCTATTTTCTTTTTGTTATTTAATGATAATAGAAAGTTGTTGCACTGCACCAAAGCGGACCAAGGCAACTACTAATACACTTCCAAGCTTTTGACGTCACACCTCTCCCTACAAAGGTTGGGGGACTGGTGTACTGTATCTAGACGGACCAAGAAAATCATACGGTCAAGCCCGCCTACACGTAATCCCACAAATAAAATTACTAAGTAAATAACCAGTCAAGCAAAACACATAGCGACCTAGGTCGCCTACCTCAAAAGATACGACGTAATCTGTTGATAACATAGAAACTTAGAATATTGCAGACAAGACCCCTGGTACTAGCAAACACTAACTCAGGGCCTAGGCTTAGCCCAGACCCATCTAGGATCCAAACAATGGCCCAGCCCATAAGAGGGGTAAACATAATTAATGACTCTATAAATACATGTGGACCCCCAGCAATTAAGGGGTACACTTTCATTAATTTCTTAATCCAAGATTTGACTTTTTGACAACCCTTTTGCTGACTTGATCGTCGGAGTCCTCTCCGCAGGTAACTCCTTAAGGGTCCAAACTACATACACTAGCAGATGGCACTTGCAAACTAAGAAGGATCCAACTCGAGAGGTCGAGAATTGAGGTAAGGTGTTTGTATCCCTAACATCTTTTATTTGTTTTCGCAGGAACAGTTGTTAACATTGTAATTCATGCAATAGTAAGGATAAATGAAATTTTGAAGGATAATTATGGTCTATACAGAAACATTTAACATCTATTATAGAGTTAAGGTGTATTGAAAAAATATGGTATTCACGAAGAACATGACAGGGATCAAAATGTAACATTATTGTTGGACATGCAAAGGCAATTAGACAAAATGAGAAGAAAAAAGGAAGAGGAAATAAGTGCTTTAAGGGAGGAGAATAAAAGAATGCGAAGACAGCTGGAAGAAACAATCTCAAAATATCAACACATCACGTCAGCTGAGAAAGTGGAGGGAGAAGACACCATGTGGAGGGGTCACGAGTGAACACTCACTAATCAAACTTCTGCAGGGACGAGAACATTATGACGTCTTCCTTTGTTGAATGGCATTATGGAGGCAAAGCTCCCTCCAGGATGAAAGGGTCTTATGGACTATTATGAAAGCAACTCAAATCTAGATGAACATGTTGACGTATTTTTTATGAAATTCGAGTTATACACATCGGATGACGTCATTTTTTGTCGAGTTTTCACGATGTCTTTGAAGGGTCTAGCTCTAAGTTGGTTTACTCGTCTCCCCCCAATTCCATAGATTGCTTTGAGATGCTTGTCACTCGCTTTGGAATACAATTTGCAACTAGTAGACCTCAGCATCTTACCTCTTTGGCGTTGGTCAACATCAGACAAGAGAAGGGTGAATCGTTACGGGTGTTTATGGAACCTTTGATAAAGTTGCATTGAGTATACACAACCTTAACCTAAATGTGGTGCTACATCATCTCGTCACTACTTTGGGACCATGACCCTTTATAGATAGTTTGTGCGAGAAGCCTAAGACCGATATGGACAAACTCCAAACTAAGATTGCTAAATTTTTTCAGATGGAGGAAATGAGGGAATTTCCAGTGTGCTACTAGAACAAATATTGCTACAAAAAGGCCTTCAGATAGGGAAAGATCATCTCGACCACAATTTTGGTTCAAGGAGCTAAACACAATCGTGGTACAACCACTATATTCCCTTGACTTTTAACAGGGCCCAAATTCTTAAAGAGGCATTAAGTACCGACCTTATGTCGATCCTTAGAAAACAACCATCACCTCACAATGTTACGATGAAAGTAACATGAGCATAAGTTTCGGTATACTCAATACCTTTTTGTTGAGTGTAACCTTTAGCTACTAGTCTAGCCTTGTTTTGATAGAGGACTATCCCTAGATTCCATACAAAAAGAACTTGAAGATGAACCTTTACAATTCAAAGAATCTATGACAAGGGCAAGGAGCAAGAGATTGGAAAATCACATTTATTCAAGGTTCTTGATACTACAAGCAACTGCAAGTGGAAATTCAAAGGATATGAAAATCATGGCTTGGAGCACTTTTGAAGGATTGTTATTAGGAAATTAGTTTATATTTTTGAACTTTGGGTTTTCTTTTAGAAAATAGTTATGTTCTATGTTTTTGGGCTTTGGGCTTTCTTTTATAAATTATTTTATGTTTTGGCTTGGGCCTTCTTGTAGGATTCTTAGGTTTTCTTAAACTCATGTGCCTATATATAGAGGTACCAAAAACTATTGTAGACACTTTTAGTCATATATTTGAATTCGATTTCATTAAAGAGAGGATTCTCTTTGTTCTTGGCTTAGGCCTCCAGTTCTTATCAAAGATTAACATCTTTGTGGCGAATATTCACTTGACTTATCAATCTGCTAGATTGTGGCGTCCTCCATCTCTGTCTTATTTTGCGTTCTTCTCTGGTTTATTTGTGTCGTGCCTCTTGAGGATTCAAATTCAGAAACGATCATACTCTTTCCTAGATAGGATCGTATCATCTGGTATCTAGAGCAAGGTTCTGGTTTGGATTTCCTCTTCTATGTTATTTTTCTCTCATATGAGAAAAAAAAAACAAAACTACAATTTTTCAATGTTTGTTTGTCATGTGTCTTATATTTAATTTTGTTTGATTTATAAGGAGTAAAACCCCTAAGGTTGTTTCCAATTTGGTTGAATTTTTTTTATTAGGCGTATTTTTTTCCTTCTGTTCTCTGTTTAAATTGTGTATTTCTACATTTGATTTGTGGAAATTATTTGTTTTTATGTTTGGGATTTGCAGGTGCACGATTTACATGAGTATGAGGGTTTGAAGGATAAATTGTTTAGTTTGTTTTTGTGTTGAACTGCAAAATATATATATATATATATATATATATATATATATATATATATATATATATATATATAAAAAAATAAATTTTATAAAAAAAAAAAAAAAATAAATATATATTTAAAAAAAAAGGATAAAAAAAACAAGGAGTTCAATACAACTTTTTGTTGCCATTTTATTTGTGATTTATTGATATCTACTTGCAATCATACTTTCTCTTAGAGTCTCCGTGTTGTCTCCTTTAAATCTCTTTGGTAGTCCTATTATTTTTTAATTTTAATTTTCTTGTTTTATGTTTTTAAAATTCCTTGAAGTTTTGTCCAGAGTTTTGTATTTTCCTTCACCTCTTGAGTCAAGACTTAGATCTCGCAACGCTTTTCACTTTGTTTGTTCACTCTTTGTTTAAGCTACTGGAGTTCTTTGCCAAGACCTAAAGGGAATTTGAGTGGTAAAAGGCAAGAGAGTACATTCAAGAAAAAGCCTATAAGTGTGATACACAAGTAGAAAATTGAGTGAAACACTTAGTAGAGTGGTGAGGTCCACCCTAGTCCTTATGCTTTGCAATGGTTGAGTGAGGATGGAGAATTGGTGGTAGATAAGCAGGTGAACATTGCTTTCTCTATAGGTAAATATGTTAATGAGGTAGTATGTGATGTGGTACCTATGGAGGCAAGTCACTTACTATTGGGGAGGCCTTGGCAATATGATAGAAAGGTAACCCTTGATGGTTTAGCCAATAAGTATTCTTTCTTGTTTAAGGGGCAAAAGGTTTCCCTAACACCTTTATCTCCCAAAGAGGTTTGTGAGGATCAACTTAAGATGCGAGTGAAAAGAGAGTAAGAGCGAAAAGAAGGAAGAGAGCAAATTCCAGAAAAAGACAAAAAAAAGGAAAGTAAAAAAATAAAGAGTGATAAAGGTATTTTCTTGAGAGAAAAAAAAGGTCAACAGAGCGTTGATTTCAAAACAACCTTTATATTTGCTTATGCCTAACAATATTTGTTTGTCTTCTGTACAAGCTTCCTTGTCTTTAGGTATGGAGAAACTTCTCAAAGAATATGATGATGTCTTTCCTCAAGACATCCCTCATGGTTTACCTCCTCAAAGGGGTATTGAGCATAATATAGATCTCATTCTGAGTGCATCGCTTCCTAATAGGCCAGCCTATAGGAGTAATCCAGAAGAAACCAAAGAGATACAGAAACAAGTGGAGAAACTTTTGGGAAAAGGATGGATTCGGGAAAGTTTGAGTCCTTGTGCTATGCTAGTAATTCTGGTACCTAAGAAAGATGGATCGTGGAGGATGTGCAATGACTGTAGAGCCATCAACAATATCACTATAAGGTACCGCCATATTATCCCTAAACTTAATGACTTGCTTGATGAAATGCACGGTGCTTGTTATTTTTCCAAAATAGATTTAAAAAGCGGTTATCATCAAATAAGGATGAGAGCTGGAGATGAATGGAAAATTGCTTTTAAAACTAAATTTGGCTTGTATGAATGGATGGTTATGCCTTTTGGGTTAACCAATGCACCTAGCATCTTTATGAGGTTAATGAACCATGTGTTGAGGAATTTCATTGGTAAATTTGTGGTTGTATATTTTGATGATATTTTGATATATAGCAAAACACTTGATTCACACATGGGACACGTAAAGGGAGATCTAGAAGTACTGAGGTGGGAAAAACTATATGCCAATAAGGACAAATGCATTTTTTGTACACATGAAGTTGTTTTCCTGGGGTTTGTAGTTAGCTCAAAAGGGGTACAAGTTGATGAGGAAAAAGTCAAAGCCATTAGGGATTGGCCCATCCCTAAGAATGCAAGTGAGGTATGAAGTTTTCATGGCTTGGCTAATTTCTATAGGAGGTTTGTCAAGGATTTTAGCACCATAGCATCTCCACTAAATGAACTTGTTAAGAAAGATGTGGGGTTTAAGTGGGAACAGGAACAACAAGATGCTTTTGATAGTCTCAAATACAAACTCACACATGCACCTATCTTAGCTTTACCAAATTTTGACAAATCCTTTGAGATAGAGTGTGATGCTTCAAATGTGGGCATATGTGGTGTTCTCTTGTAAGAAGGGCATCCTATAGCCTACTTTAGTGAAAAGTTGAAAGAGGCGGTGGGACACAATTCCACTTATGATAAAGAGTTATATGCCCTAGTTAGAGCTTTGCATACTTGGCAACATTATTTGCTTCCTAAGGAATTTGTAATTCATAGTGATCATGAATCCCTTAAATATATTAAGAGCCAAGGTAAACTTAATAAAAAACATGCTAAATGGGTAGAATTTATTGAACAATTTCCTTATGTTGTTAAGCATAAATCAGGTAAGGCAAATGTTGTGGCTAATGCATTATCTAGGAGGATGCATTATTATCTATGGTTGAAACTAAAATACTTAGTGATGAGTGCGTATTTTTGCCCTCATTTAATGTTTAATTCTGGGTATTTAATTGAATTTGTGTGCTTAAAGAGTGATTTAATTGATAATTCTGATAATTAGGTTGTTTGAGCTTGTGTGATAA
>Ga0214542_1000208_pt1 | contig 94110 bp, 33 predicted proteins | sample CNSS1metaG_FD_160096 | JGI IMG/M metagenome (GOLD analysis project Ga0214542, IMG submission 160096) | Root nodule microbial communities from cowpea collected in UCLA plant growth center, Los Angeles, California, USA - CNSS1 | ecosystem: Host-associated > Plants > Roots > Nodule | place: USA... | reverse complement strand
TCAGAGATTTTTAAAAAATAAAAAATTAATGACACGTGCCAACATTTTATGTGAAGACGTGTCAACATCTCACATGCTGAGGTGGAACGCCGTTTGCCACTCACCATTTTTTGTAACGCCGTCCTAACGGAAGGACCAATAACACTCATTTCAAAACTATGAGGACCATACGGTGAGAAAGTTTCGGTGAGGGATCATTTGCAATTTTTGGTGAAACTTCAGGGACCAAAAACGTATTTTTCCCATATATATATATATATATATATATAATTCTTTTTTTCATTTTTTTAAGCATGAAATAGTATAATAGGGTTGGACACTTACTTTGCACAATTCAATAATTTAAGCATCAAATAGAAATAAAAGATACATTATAAAGATAGTGTAGTTTGGAAAAAAGTTCAATTCATAACCGTTCAGTTCAAGTTCTTAAAATAGAAAATAATTTAGTTTACTTCATCTCAACGATTTCTCAGTTCAGTTCAGGTAAACTATTTTCTAGTACACTGTAATTTTTATAGTACAGTGTAGTTCGGTTCATTTTGGACGACCCTAATAAGGATTATGCCATGATTAAGTTGTTATTAGATCAACTGAAAAGTTAAAAGTCCAGTATAAATAGGTCTTCCAATAAATTAGTTTGGTTACTCTAGCATTTATTACCACCTAACTTGTACCGAGCGGTGAGTACGAACGGTAGAATAAGTAGACGAAGATCGTCTGATTTGTAGACGCAATATCCAATAACATAAATATTAGTGTAAATATTCAGAATATTTTTTATATAATATTAAATCAATGTGGCAAACATGTATTTTTTTTATCATTTCAAATCCATATGAACAAAAATGTGCTTTTTTTCCTTATACATACAATTTGTTATTGTTTAATTGAAAATATCCTTAAAAAATTAATAATTTAAGAACATTTTTATTACTTCATCTATATTTTTTCTTCATATTCGAGAATCTTAAAACATATAATAATTATGTGAAATTTGTGCACCCACTACAAAAAAATCTCTTATTAGTGACTAGCTTTAGAGATAAAAAATAATTAGTTACTATAGTGACTAATTTAGATACCAATTTATAAACTAAAATCATTGGTAACTAAATTAATATCTAAATTAGTCACTATAATGAATTTGTCTTTAAATTAATGACTAACATTAGCTACCAAAATTTTTAAGGTTTTAGATACCAAAAAATTAGTTTCTAAATTTGCTTCATCAGTAACCAATTTATATACAAATTTAGGAACAAGTTTTTTGGTAACTAATATTTGTGACTAATGTAGAGACCGATTTAGATGTATAGCTTACTTTTATATGAAAAGTATTGTATTATCCCATTCATCAAAATATTTTTTTATTCGACTAATATACACTCGAAAATATCATTCATTATTTTCATAATATTTTTTGACAATATTTCACATTAAAGTAGAGGAAAAAAAAAACATATAAAAGTTTCACAGAAGTTAAATATACATTTTAATCACATAAACAAGAGTGAAATTCTAAGCTATCCAATCAAAAAATTGAAAATTTAATAAAACAATTAATGCTACGATAATCACTTTACTCAAATTCAAACGAAAAACTAAAATTTACTCATGAATTTAATATAAAACAATTACAATCCTAAATATAATAGAGTAGATTGATCAATCAATTTGAAAAGTATAAGTTTCTAACGAAAATTTAATAAATTCTCTTTTATTAATCAATCAATAAATCGTGACTTAAAATGTGCAATGAAATTATTAAGTTGTAATATGTAAATATTTTTTTATATATCATAACTTATATCAATTAATGTGTGAAAACTCTTGTATATAAACTTTTAAAATTATATTTATTTTTTCTATTAATTAATTTGACTATAAATAAGTTAAAATTTTAACTTATAAAAATAGTCAATTTGTTTTGATCATATATATATATATATATATATATATATATATATATATATATATTCAAAGTTCTAGAAACTCTTCCATTCATCCTAAATAGGAAAAAAAAGGAGCAAATGATTAATTCAAAATAATACAATTCTGCGAATAATTGGTCGGTTGCAATAAAACATATTAATTCTAACAAATGGCAATAAATAATTCATTTTTTTTTAATATAGCAGAAATTTTTGAAGGTGTAAAGAGAAAAAAAAACGCATTCGATTAGATAGCATGATATAGCCTAAGAGATACTTCCACCTATAAATAAATCCAACTAGATGATCAATGAGTGTTGGTATGTTGCTATCATATCGTAAGTTTTATAAATGTATAAAAGAATAAGCCAGCGCCATATAGTTTAAGCCTCTTTAAACATGTCATGAAACTAATAAGAGGACGTCGTTGAAAACAAAATTTGTCATTACAATACATAAAAGTTTCACATTATTTAAAACCGAAGTTAAAAAAAAAAAAACTAAATAATACTTTTACTTTAATCGTATGAAATAGGGTTTAAAGATAAAATCATAATAAAGATATTTTTTTATATTTATTAAAAATTTCATGTCAACTAAATATAAAATGATTTTATAATATATAAATAGATATAAAATTTATTTTATAAACTAATTTTATCCGTTTTTAGTTGAATTAGTATATGTTTTTAGAAAATACGATAATAAATTATATATATAGGATTGAAGAATTTGTAGGTGGCACGTTGGTGACGACCAACTCGATTGGCAGAGTTAGCAGACAGCATGTTACCATGTGGTGTGAAGTTTGCAGAAGTCGTAAGGTCTGTTGGAACATCTTCTACACTGTCCCACCCTATCAGAATTTGGATGATTTTATGCATTCAGATCGATAAAGATTCAACAATAACATGCACCATCTCGTTAGATTTATAAAGAATTTCATCGGAAAAAACAAACGTTAATAAGAATCGAGTCTAACTACATAAGATATTAATATCATTTTTAACTTAAAGCATTAAGACATTGAGTTTATGGATCTTTATATTTATATAGTACTCTACTTTCTGGTTTTCAGTCAATGTAGAACTTAGACTCACACTTAAATTCCAAACATATCTTCTTCTTTCATTTCCCGTTTGCTTTTTCTCAAACTCTTTCCACACAAATATTTTCGTTGACTTTTTCCTAACTTATATCACACACCTCACTTTAATTTATCCATATTTGTTTTGTTTTTCCTTATATACTTATACATATTTGTTAAAAAAGTTTATCCAAAGTATTTCCTTCAATACTTATTTAAGTCATTATAATGTACAAGTGAAGTGAGCCATGTGCTTGTATCCGAGTGTTCATATATGGAAATCTTTAACTACCGCTTAATCATACTTAATTTATTAAACGTGGCCTCAACAACCTTTTTATACTTGTATTAAGATAATCATCTCGTTGATAAAAGAAAAGTTTGAGAGAGAATGTGATTCATGGGCATTCCTATTATTATTATTATTATTATTATTATTATTATTATTATTATTATTATTATTATTTATTTATTTATTTATTTATTTATACTGAGAACTAATAGAAATTAATAGAATTTACTAGTGAAGTGAGTTTATCTAAAACGAAGAAGAAGAAGAATTATAATTTTCCTTACTTTAGCCGAATCACTCTTATTTATATCATATAGTAATATAAATATACATTTTCATTATTCAAAGTAAGCAAAACCTTACAAATAATCTTCTTGTTTCATAATCTTGTCCTTTTCCATTTTGCAACATTTACATTATTTGCTTTATATTGGTCAACTTTTTTTATTTTGGAAAAAAAAATCTTTATAGTTAATTAATAGTATGTTAAACTGTTTAGTCTTTACAACGGCCAAAGAAAGCTTTACACGGATTAAATTTCCCTTCACGTGAATCCTCTTTTTAAAAGCATTGGAATCGATATCTTCGGTTGATTTGATGCTTTGGAGTTTAGATATTTGGTTCTAAAAGCTTTATATTCCTATGTGGGATTTGGTAATCCTAATCCCACTCAAACTTTGTGCTTCCGATAATTAAGGATTCTAAACATTTAACCATTTATACCAATAATCAAATTACTTTATACTCAATATTCATTTATACTAATTACTAATTATATTTAAATAATACACTTATAAAGATAAGATAGAGATTTATAGAGAAAATTACAGATATAAATTAGAACAATGAACATATAAAAAGTTAACATGTTCCTTTTCTATATAGTTATAGGTTATAATAAATCAATATCAGATTTGGATTATTTTAATCGAAAAAAAGTTCTATATTTTTCATTTTGTTTTACTTTTAATTATTTAAAATAGGTAGTTTTTTATTCGTTTTCTTTCCTATGTCATTATGCTGCTACCTTGCGAGTCGGCACCACCTTCCAATTTTGCTGACCTTGGACCAACTATAATTCATGAAGCTAATAAACCATCCATGGATTTTTCTGCTAAGTGTCTTTCATCAATAATTAATGAGGTCTAATAGTAAGTTTAACTATAACCATCACTATACAGGAAACAAAAACACAATAATTATGATATTAGTGCTATAATTAACTAACTAAACTCCCTATCATTGCTTTACCTTTACGAATCAGTCAAATTCAATTTGATGAAATTCAATTTACTCTCAAAAAACCTAATTAGACATCGGTGTTCCCAAACATGTTAAACATATATAATCGTTTTCATGGATCATGTTTCTTAATCATACCCTAGTTCTAATAAGCCTAGGCTTGACAGAAGAAAAATATATATATGTAATTTTATTTTACATTTTTTTCATATAATATCTGGCTCACACCCATATGTATAGCAACAAAAACTAGGACAATAATCACAATAATACAATATATAGGGCCTCAATAGACCAATGATCATTCTCTATTCTGCTTGCAATTTTCTCCACTGGGGAACATGATCCACTGCATAATAGACTCCACAGTCACGTTATCTGAAAATTCCAACCAATTATATCTAACTTCTGTCATACCATAAATATCTAGGAATTTTTTTTCAAAACACGGGACCATTTTTTTTCAAAAGGAAAAGAAAAAAAATCCCACACCTTAATTGTTTTATTGACTCTTTAATTTAGTTCTACATGTGCTATCATTGTCTTTTATATTTGAATTTATTCAACAATTCCAATTTAGTTATCTAATATTAGTATGTAATTAAATAAAAATACATCCAATTAATACATAATTTTGCACCAACGTGAGAAAAACATTCTAGTGCGAGTCGTTCTCGTGTGTAAACGGCAGTTGGTCCTTAAAATAACGTCGTTTTCTGAAAACGCTACTATCTCGTTTTCAGTTGATCTGATCGTTAAACAATAAAACAGAGTTAACGGTAGAAAAAATAAATAAGTCATGGACCAATATTCCCACTTGCTTCGACTATAGGGCACGCACATGCGGAGTTAACGCCTCAACCGCCGGTGGGACCCAACACAGTGGCACCTCTAGTAAATAAATACCAAACAAATGGATAATAAGGTCAGGCAATTATTCCGTTGAGTAGACCCCACTGTGTCCAACTATAAAACCCCAAAAGCCATAACGGTCTCATACAACCAAAACACACCAAAAAAAAAACTCCGCCGCCATCAATCAATAACTGTCGGCAACACAGCAATCCCACGTTTCCATTAACTGCTTTCTCGGGCTCCGAGCTCGCCGGAGCCGACATTCGCAGCGGCGCGTTACCCCATTTTTTCACCTTCATTCTCTCAAAACAAAATGCAGCGCCACCGTGTCTCCGCCGTGTTTATTCTAAGCTTGTGCTTTAACATTGCGCTAGGACAGACTCCTACTCACAGTGTCCTGGACCAACATTGGTACCCGGGAACCGCCACGTGGTACGGCGAACCCGAAGGAGACGGTAGCACCGGTAAGGACTAAAACTGACCCGCGGGTTGACTCAACAATGCAAAATGCAAATCAAGCTTATAAGTTTGATAATTAACATCGTTAACTCGCTTTCTAACACGTTTTAAGATGATTGTAACTGAATTTGATGAATGAATTGGATCAGGAGGGGCATGTGGGTATGGTACATTGGTGGACGTGAAGCCGTTGAAGGCAAGGGTGGGTGCAGTGGGGTAATGCTGTTCAAGAAAGGAGAAGGTTGCGGGGCTTGTTATAAGGTGAAGTGTTTGGACCATAGCATATGTTCCAAGCGGGCAGTGACGGTTATAGTAACCGATGAGTGCCCGGGCTGCCCGTCTGACCGGACGCACTTCGACCTCAGTGGCTCCGCCTTCGGCCGCATGGCGTTCGCCGGTGAAAACGGTCAGCTCCGAAACCGAGGGGAAATCCCAGTCGTTTACCGAAGGTATGGATCACATGTACATTCACATTTACACACACCATTTTATGTTTTTTTTTCTTTTCTTAATCTTGTTGGACTAGAATACTATGATAGATAGAGCCGTTGATTGAACATTCTTGGGTGAAAAACTGAAGTGAAATGTGAAGTAGAATTTCATCGAGAATGTCGTCAATTTTAGTCGATCTGTGCAGTGGAAGTGTTGAACACAGTACAAAAAAGATAAAACCGTTATAATGTTGAGAAAGCTGCCTCATTTTGTCTTCTGGTTCTGTTCTTCCATGTGTTTTTTAGTTTTTGAAAGCGACGTCGGGTTCAGTAAATTGTGATTTTAGTTTATAATCGAATTGTGCTAAAGAATGGTACACAAATTGTTGTAACAATATTATGTATATAATAAAATAATATGACTTTATGATAAATTCATGTGACTCCTTCAAAAGTGGTTCATTTATAGAGAAATAAAATAGTGACATGTTAAAGAAAATCAATATAGTTGACATTTTTGAATTGAGAATTTTTGGTATTTGCTGGTGAGCATTGACTATTCTTCTCTTGCTACTTACTTTCATGTTCTATATGTGGATTCAAAAAGATGTTGAGACTAGCCTTTTGTCGTGTGGATTAAAAGGGAAAATTTATAGTGATAATGTTATTATATTTTTTACAGAACACCATGCAAGTATGCTGGGAAAAACATTGCCTTCCATGTGAACGAAGGTTCAACACCTTACTGGCTATCACTTCTTGTGGAGTTTGAAGATGGAGATGGTGACATAGGCTCCATGTATATACAAGAGGTACATTTCTATCATCTTTCTTTCCCATCAATAATTATATAATATCTAACTCATGAGCTGTTAAATTACGCATGAACTTAAAAATTTTAAAAGTTAGAGAAGAAAAATAATAAGAAAAAGCATGGACAAGGACATGATTAGATGGAGAATTCCACTTCCAAGTGTTGTGGGATCACGTGGCGATGCTATGCAGTTCCACCTTTTGTACTTTACACTGGAATCATTGTATGATCTGGTGAAGATTGCTGTAATCCATTTCTACCCAATTAAAAATAGTACTACATATCCAGAGTGTTATCTTTTGAACCAGAAGCATGTGACAGGGGACCTCTAAAAAAAATTCCTTTTTGCATTTCACCCCCCACAAAAAACAATATCTGCTGGGTAGGTCACAGGTGCATGTGTGAGATGAACCCTTAAGTTAGGAAAAAAGAATGAGTTTGGGAAATGTTTTTTGTCTTGATCTGTGTGTTAAATGTGTGTTATTGGTGATGGCAGGGAGGGTCAAGTGAGTGGGTGGAGATGAGTCATGTGTGGGGTGCAAATTGGTGCATTGTGAGAGGGCCTTTGAGAGGACCTTTCTCTGTTAAGGTAAGCACATCCACAGGGAAAACCCTCACTGCCAAAGATGTTATTCCAAGCAATTGGACTCCCAAAGCAACTTATACATCACGCTTGAATTTCCTTTCTTGAACAACCATTTTTTCAAGCCACAGGGAACAGACAGCAATTAAGGAACCATTTTCTTGACCTTAGTGTCTGTTGTGTTTTTAAATAAGAAACAAAAGTAGAAGTTGAGTGCACAAGGTTATCCGATGGTGTTTTCGTTTCTTAGTTTTACTCTTTTTTTTCATTTGTATAGCTGTAAGTTTCTGATTTCTGTGGTGTTCAACTGTTGCAACCGTAAGTTTGTACTTTGTATTCTAAGTCATCATGGGTTGCCCTCTCCGAAGTGGAGGGAGAGCGTGTAGTGTAGTGTAGTGTAGTATATATTTAGTAAAATGTGTGTATTATTCCAATGTACTTTAAATGATAAATGTATGAGTTTTAGAACAAGAGATCATAGATTATTGGATGATGATATTTTGACTATTAAATTTTGATAACTTTCTTTTTCAACATGAGGTGTTAATTATCTTTTAAGTGATTTTGAAATATTGAAAATGAAAAAATATAAAGATCAAAAATCACTTAAAAAATAACACTTAAAATCATAAGAGAAAGTTATCAAAATTTAATAGAAAAAAATCATTTCCTATTATATTTTACTTCCATCTTAATAATGATGAACCACACATTGTGGTCTTTATTATAGTTTTTTTTTATTTTTGACTTTTACTTCTATACTGTTTTTAATCGTCTAGATTGAAGTATCTTGAATAGTGATTAGAATGTTCACTATAGAAACTTGAAAAACCTAAGAAAAAGAAATTAAGTGTGTATGTATGTACTACAGCCTAAATCTTATATTTTCATAGAGTTTATATGTTATATTTTAACTATTAGATTTATTAATTATGTAATATATAAATATAATATTTCTAATTTTATGTATAACATGTATATTTAAATAAACTATAAAAAATAATTACAAAATTCAATATAATTCTTTTTTTATAAATATTTATAGAAATATGTAATCAAAAATTTTTAAAAAATAATAAAAAAACAAAATAATATATTGAAATCTATCTAAAGATTTATAACTTGACATCTATTTAAATTATTATTATGTTGATAACACGTCTCATTTTAAGGATAATCTAATATTTAACCAAAAATCAAATTAGAAATTTAGAACTTTTTACTATGGGTGGCAAAACGGGCCAGCCCGACCCGTTTTGGTCCGGCCCACCTGTGGCCCGTCAAAAACGGGTCGGGTCAGGCTGGCTCGTCACCCAAAAATGGGCTGGATATTGTAACCTGTCCTGTTTTTATAAATTTTTATTTATAAATCTATTATATATATATATATATATATATATATATATTTATATTTATATAATATAAAAAATATTATTTCTTAACTTTTTAATTACTTTTAATTTTAAACATAAAAAAAAACGGGTTGGCGAACTGGCGGGCTGAAAATTTCAACCTAGCCCGCCCTTTCTTTGGCGGGCTGGCAGGCCGGTCCGGCAAGTCTGACCCATTTTGACATCTCTACTTTTTATTTATTAAAATTGTTATATGTATAGAATTGAGGTTATAAATTAGAGAAAGAATAGTCTGATTTAAAGTTAATAGTTCTTTAAGTCAGAAAATTTAAGTGTCTACCTGGTCTAACTTACTATCTGTATTCTTAAAGACTTCAAATCTTATATCCATACGCGGCGGACCTTGGTATGGACTAAGCAGGCTATTGGACCCCATTTTTTCTTTATACTTATATAATTTTAAATATATTTTTTCAATATTTAATATTTTTAATATATTTAATATATTTGATATTCTAATAAATTTTATACATTTTATATCTATTTATGAGGATACAGTTTTTTTTATCACATTTATTTTTCAATTCTACCTTTTAAAATTTTTTAAATAAAATAATTATTTTATTAATATTATCTTCTAAGTGATTATTTGTTTAATTTAATTATTTAACTATTTTTTAAAATTAATCATTATAAATGAAAATTAATTATAGTAAAATAAAAGTTATTATATTTAATTTTATAACTATAATAATAACAATAATTATAATTTTTTTATTTTTTATTATCATAAAAAAATTAAAATACAATGTTTTTAATAATTTATATAAAAGTTTTGGAATTAATCTTTGGTTCCTATTTTTGTTAAAAAATATCAAGTTGGTCCTCCAGTTTTTATAGTTTTAATTTGGTCTCGATTAAAAAATTGATGCAAATTGAGATTTAAAAACATTATAAAACTAACTTAACATTTTTGGACAAAACAATGGACCAAAAAATATAATTTCCTTTATCTTTTTCTAAAATATCGTCTAGATTATGAGGAATGAATCAAAATCACTTCTTAAAAGCTTATGCCCAACTCCTGAATCCAAATTTATTCCATAACCTTTGTGGTCAGGTCGACCCAAAGTTTATGATTGGCCTTGGGTAGTTAGGCTACACAATTTTATGAGGACTTGGTCCAATTTCATAGCCTTAGTCTAATAACTTCAACATGTATGCTTGGATTGACTTTAACAAAATCATCTTTTCAAAGCCTTAAGTTGGTCCTAAAAAAACAAGGACAGTATAGAGTCCTCCAACCTTGAGCAGTTCTGAGACGTAAATGTTGAATAATTCGTCAGAAACTTCTTTATCAACCCCTTAAGTATCACTTCAACACTTTATTAATCTAATTTCCATGTTTATCATTTTTAGTAGGCTACTTTCTTTGAATCCAACATATATCATTTGCACACTTGCGTTTGTTACCGACACGTGATTCTTCATACCTTTATGTTTTCATATGCATCACATGATTTTTCAAATATCTTCAAACCTCTTCAATTTTTTTTGACCTTGTAGTTTTCACATATCGCCATCTTCAACTGCCTAGGTACATTCACTTTTTCCTTTATTCTCATTCCTCTCTTGATCCTCCTTTATTCAACATTAGTTGCTCTATCTTTACATAGCTTCATTACTCTCTTCACATTGTATAACTTTACTTCCTCATTATGCTATTTCTGCTATTTTAAGACTTTCTACGTTTCACTCTTTTGGGGGTTTTCTATGTGTGTATTTTTTTAGTATTGGGTTTAAGTTTATGGGTTTGTGGTTAGGGTCTGAGTTTTTGGGTTTTCGTTTTCTAGATGTTGAGTTTATATTTTTGGGTTTGTGTCTAGGGTTTACATTTAGAGTTTGAGTTTTTCAATTTTCATTTTATGATGTTGGGTTCAAGTTTCTAGATTTGTGGGTTTATGGGTTATTTATCGAATATAACTTCATATAATGTTTTTTACTCTTCGACTAAATAGGAACTTAGAAGATAAACTTCGAAACACATCGAATTAAAAAACAAGAGTTTTATGCTCTCAATTAAGCCATTAGTAAGAATGACGAAAAAGATGTTTTAATTTGCGCATGTGAGTTAGATGAACCCGTTTGTAGGGATGACTTTGTAAATTTCGTAGAGAAGTTCTACTCTTTTTATGAGACCATGTTCACTAGGCTTGGAGTTTGACTTCCTTTAGGCTTTTTGAAAACGAAATTCTCACCATCCTAAAGTTTCTCACTCATCTTTAATGTTGAATTATTTCATACCAACTTCTAATCTCAAATCTTCTTACAGATAATCAAATGATTGTATCTAAGGCAATGGCGAGTCATTTTAAGCAAATGAAAGCTACTAAAGAAGTTGAGGTCGCAAGTACTACTCTAGAGTAAAACCTTAAAACATGATTGTACACTATGATAAGGAGACCACGCCTTCTAACAACCGCTTAAAGAAGAGAAAGTTTTCAAAAAAAAAAACGTTGCAACTATTCCTTCTATATCTAATGGTCGGGAAAACAAGCTTTTGGGATTATGACTTTTTCCACTCAGCTCATGGTTGTGCCCATTTTTTATATTGATGTTGAAATATTAAGGACTCACGACTTAATTTCCTTCCATGAGAACCTCTAAAGATCTGATTTTGGTAGAAGAACAAGAGATCGATCGCTTGCAATCCAAAACAACTCATTACAACTCAATAAGAGATCAATTCCGTACGATCCAAATTAGCTGGAATGGCTCGTCTTCAGCAACAACTTAAAGAAAGGGACAACGAGAACCTTTAAGTTGAAAAAGAAAGAACTTAAAGATATTCACTCTTTCTAAGATATGAAGATGAAGACTTGGAAATAGATGGAAGAAAACTTGAAGATCAAAATTTCCTCATCCTTCGGGCTTGGGTTTGAAACAACAATAGAATAAGTGTAAATGTGTATTCTTTTCTGAAGATGGATTTGAAGGAAAGTGAATGGATGTATTTGATGATAATGTTTTTGTGTTTCTTTTAAAGGATTTGGAGGCAAAGTCAATGAATTTGAAAGTGAAGTGTGAAAAAATTTCTGAGTAATTTAAGTGATGAGATAGATAAAAAAAATTAATAAATAGTAAATAAATATTACCAAATTGCTCTGAATTTTAAAATAATATAAAATTATTTTTTGATGAGTTATTTTTTCTAAAACTATAATTCAATAATTTCAAAAAAAAATAGTTATTTGTAAAAAATACATCCCATTTTTTGTATACAAAAATGAAAAAAAAAACAAAGAATTCCAGATTTACATAGTGTAAAAAAACAAAAAGTTCCATTCATCATATTCATAATCTCTATTGGGGCCAAATTCAGACCATTATCACGTCTTCGGAGAATTCCAGAGCCACGATGCTTGCCGCCAAAAAGACTAAGAAGACCCATGACAATATCATTACCAACAATTGTGCACCATTGAGGAAGTCTTCAATTGAGTACTATGCTATGTTGGTGAAGGTTGGAGTTCACCATTACAACGAGAACAATATTGATTTGGCAAATATTACAAAGATTGTTGGTGATTCAAATATCATCAAGACAATGCTCACCAAACAGTAGAGTTGTATTAACTCCTTTTTTTTTGTCTTTAAAATTGTTGATTATTTGATATTTGTTCTTGTTTATCCATACTTATATGTTTAGAACTCACACACATGCACGTTGATGGAATCAATTCCACAAGCTCCAAAACTGATTCTCTTGTGTTTTATCCCTCATGGAATCGGTTCCACTATACCCTAATTGATTCCACTATTACATAGCTGACCATGAAATGTGTTCCATGACCACCTTCTCATTGCTACTGTGTTACAATAATCACATCACGTGGCTTCCTATTAAACTCACCTCAAACGTTTTGAAGCCGAATACCACACTATCTACATCAACACACAAAAAATCTACAAAACAAAGTTTCCCACCATTCACATTATTGTGAAACAACTATTATCACTCTCAAATCTGTTCAACTCACGCAAGGACGACATGATCCCGCTAACTCACGCTCTATATCGCTAGAGACAAACACAATTAATCACAAATCTGCGCCTCTACTTGAATACTAAATGAGTGCATACCGACATTCTGCTACCGATCCCATCAAATCAGTGGTTGATGGAGCACTGGTGGAAGATTAGAAATTTACCTCACTTCTGATGCAGCCCTTTTCTTATGAACATTATGATCTTGACTACTTGTATAACAATTTTTGCCTTTTTGGGTTATCCTATATCCTTATGTACGGGTTCGTTTTCTTTTCCTGTCAATTCTACCAATATTGCTACCATTCAGTTACTCAAAGTAGGTATGATAAACTTGTTAAGTACTTGAAAATAATTCTATGTTTAAATGAAACTCTACTCGGGACTTGTCCGAATGTAACGCTCATTCTTTAAAACCTGCTAGAATCTGGTTCTTTGATCTAGGATGTCAAAAATATGAACTGGCTGCTAAGTCAATTCCCAGCTAATGTTAGGGTGTCGAAAATATAAACTAGTTGCTAGGCCAAACGAGCTAGGGTGTCAAAAATTTAAACTAACTGATAGACCAACACCAACAGAGACGTTTCTGTCAATTTTGATCACAATCTAAAATACTAAATTTTGCCATCCTTTAAAACTAAATCATCATTTAAATCCAATTACATGGTTTGTAATAAAGAAACATTGGCCAAACGGGCCACACTTCAGCCATAGGAAATAAGGATTGTTCTTGGAAAAGGCTCAAGCTTTTCATATTTCAAAACCATGAATATAATTTTTCCTTTTGCTTATTTTCAGGATTTAATTACTGTTGAAAACTCCGAAATAACCACAAGATAAATGTTCAGTATTCTGCAGCAACTTGGATCCCAAGCTGTTTGGACAATTAAGATAACTAGCAATTCTACATGGTAGGTAACCTGTGAACTATCACCAGATTTCTAAAGGAGGTAGTGGAACAGAGAACCTGATCTGTGTATGGAACCCACAATACAATCTGAATCTAAATTGTGCATAGGTTGCCAATTCTCCCTCAGAACCATAGTGGTAGGGAAGTAGATTGGTTATACAAGTCCATGATATCTTGAAAAGATTCAATACTTATACCCCCCTCAATAGGAATATAACTCCCTCAATAGTGTATAACTAGATCAAAAGTATTGAAAAGATTCAATACTAAGACCCCCTCAATAGGTATATAACTCCCTCAATAGTGTAAAACTAGATCAAAAGTATGGACCAAATTTAGATTTACCAAGCATATTAAATTTGTAAATGAAGTCATCTCAACGATTCACAGGTGTTGTTTGAAAAATCAGAACTAAGTTTTAATACCTCTAACGTGAACCAAAACAACGTACAAACAAATCCAATGTGGAAATTTTGGGGTCAGGCACAAAAAAAAATTAAGGGACAATGAGAGGTAAAACAAGAAAACAATGGAGGCAAAAATAATAGGCAAGAAAAAAATGTAACGTAAACACTTCTACCATCAGATTTCTCTAATGAACATAAACCCACATTCGAAAGTTCATAGTACTACAAAATCAAGTCGTACAAAGATAAATAACCAGCACAAAAAACAAAACCTAAAATATCCGTAAGGTAACCACAAAATTGACATTTGAAAAAGTCGCTAATCGAACAAGCCGAATCCCATATCATCATCACTCTCTTCTTCAGGTTCTTCCTATAAAATTTTAACAGATACAAATTAGTTGACCACAAGCTGACAAAAGGATGAACAAAAGTTGCAGGAACAAGAATTTCAAAAGGGTTACCTTCTTTTTCTCCTCAGCAGCAGGGGCGGCTGCGGCAGCACCTCCCCCAGCAGCAGCAACTGGGGCAGCTGCAACGGCAACCGGTGCCCCACCGCCTGCGGCATTTGCTATCAAATCGCCAAGATTTTTCTTCTCGGCAAGTTTAGCAAACAATGCGGGCCAAAAAGAATCGACTTGAACCTTCGCAGTTTTCAACAAGGTGGCGATACTGTCCGCCTATTCATTACTTAAGGAAAAAACAACATAGCCAAACAAATTCATTTGTGATTAAACGCTAAAACCCAGTATTTATGTCCCAACACATACGTAATTGATTAGACTCACTTAGCCAGACAACAATTATTAAATTAAAATGAAATAACGTCATAGGAACCACTCTCTACCGTCAAAAATCTTCTGTTCACACCATAACTGCAACATGGCCTAATCCAACGCCACTTCCATCAGTGTATAAATTGTTTCTAAAGGATTCTAAACTATAAAACACCGGTCAAATCAGACCTACATTACTCAACATAAAAACAATAACAGAATCAAAAGATTTGAACTTTCTTATTCCGAAAGATCAACCTCTGCTTTGCTTTAATCCCAATTTTATGTACTTCAATTATCAAAAAATCCAATACAACAATAAAAAAATGAAACAATATACATTGTTTCAAACATCCACTTACAATTCATCAACTGTGAACCTATGGAAACACAAAAGGATACAGTGACGGCGATTCCTTCATCATGAAGGATGAGTGATGCGTATGAACAAGCAGTCTCGCCGATCGACATTTTCACACTGCAGGACACCATACAAACCAGAATGACACAGTCAAGAACGATATTCATTTGAAAAAGCGAAACATTGAAACGAAATCAAATCGTTGAAGATGAAACATCGAAAGGGTTTACCTTCAGCAATAACAGATCGGAGATGCGCAGCGAACGACGAACGGAGACGCGCAACCAACCGGAATGGAAAGCCTCCCTAGGGTTTGAGATTTAAGAACTGATAAACCGGTTAATGGGCCTGGTGGTCTCGAGCCCATTTTATTAACCCTTGGCCACTCTGAGTCTAAACTAATAACGCCTAATCATTAAATTTTAAAATAACATATTATTAATTTATACTTTTATACTATTATATAAATTATATATATATATATATATGATAAGTATTTTTTAAATTAAAATAATTAATTTATAAATTTTATCTTTTAAATAACTGTTTTTTAAATTAAATATTTTTTATTTGTCATTTTTTTAATAATTGTTTAATAATATAATTTTAAGTCCACTTTGATCCTAATTCTAAGTTCTAACCCATTTTAAGGAGATTCTACGAATTAATAAAAAGGGAGGTACATTAAAATGTGTTCGGAATGATCGGTGTGACTTGACAAATTAACATATAGCCTTTGCATTATTTTTAACAGAAAAAACTCAAAATTATAAACATTATAAGCTTAGGCTACTTAAATTGTAAAGTATATGATGACGACTTCACTTGATATTCAATGAACATAATGACATCATTCAATTTCGACTAGTTGATCTTGCTCAGTAAAACAACTTGTTATTATTGTTGTAAATGTGATTTTTGTTGTAAACACTATTTTATATTTGCTTTATGAATCATGAGTTTATGATCAAACCTGACTTAGTTGTATACATAACAAACTTAGTAAATTCCATAAATGAATTCATAAAATTTCAAAATGGGACTAACTTAAAGATAATGTTATCATTACGGAAATAACTCATTTACTATTATTAATTATGTAAGTGAGGCTATTGTATCTCGTGTTCCCTTCTAACTAATCTTAATTAGCTTACCAAATGTTACCAGATTGCTCATAAAGTAGAGTTAAATAAGAAGATTAAAATATATTATAATTTCTAATCCCACTAAATATATATGTTGAGTGATATTATTTGGTAATTTGATAAAAATAGATTATAATGGGAAGTGAAAAACAATTATGAACCTACATAAACACCTTCCAATAATTATTGAATCTCTATCTTGCAACAATGTTTTATATAGTTTGAGCTATAGCGGAGCTATTATATATAACGAGTCAAGCAACTTCTACACTTGGGAAGTTCAATTATATAATGCAAGGTTGATATGAACGAAGCAAAACCCTTAGAATTAACAAAAACAAAGTTAAGCTCTTGTTGTTCAGAAGATAATCATAAGAAATGAAAAGAAAATTCTTGAAAAAAATGTACTGTAATAAGAAGTTCCAGAGTGAGATGGCACCAAAAGATTTTCTTTGAAAACCTATAAATGTAGGATAATAATTTAGATTAATGCTCTCTGTTGGCTTATTGCAAAGCCTAAAGTATCTTCAACTAGCCAACATTTATTCTCCATTAATATAGCAACAAAATTTAGCAAGATAAGAAAAATGCAGAGTATATTAAAAAAGAATTGCTATAAAAAAAAATAGTCTTCGTCATTAAGCAGTCGTTGATTCAGATCTAGCTACTTGCTCACCTTCAACTATACCAGAATCTTGTGGTTCACCATTAGCAGCAACACCTTTTGCAGGAGAAGTAGGTTTATTTCCAGCAACACTTGTTGAGTTTTTCCCACCTTTATTTTCCTTCCCCTCCTTTCCATCTTTCTTATCTTTGTCATCTTTTGCATCTTTCTTATCTTTGTCCTCTTTTCCATCCTTTTCTTCTTTGGGTGGAGGAGGCATCATATGAGAAGGAGGGTTTTGTTTAAGCTTCAAAATCATTTGGCGCATTCTTGCTAGATCAGTAGGTTTCCCTGGCTTTGGACCTTGAATAACATGAACTGAAGGCTTATTATTCTCAGGTTCCTTCTTTCCCCTTCTCTTCTCAATATTAGGAACCTCTCGAGGAATTATCTCAGCTATTGCTTTCCAGTAATGTTGGTGAGCTTCTTTGTGAAATTTTTCTTGATTGGACAAGTATATCTGCACACACTCATTCTCTTCATTTGCATACAAACAACCAAGTATCACAATGCTACATGAATGCATATGGTTTCCCAAAAGAACAGAGAAAGAAAAAGGAAGTATCATCATGAACAATGAATGCATGATTCACACAAAATTACAAGAACTAAACTATAGCATTGGAATGTTATTTCTACCTTTTCTCTTTCCCTATTGGTTTTTTTGTTGGACTCACAGTTGAGTTTTCTTTTCTCGTAAAAAGCTTCTTTAAACTCTTCAGCTTCCTTTATAATCTGATTTCGCATCTCCTTCTCTTTTGTCTCTTTTTCCTCCAGATGGATCGCATTCAAACTGCATTACAAAATGTCAAGAAGAAAAACAAAACACACCATCAGGAAAACAAATTCTAATTCATGAATAACTAATACAAAAACACATTCATAAGCCGAATAATAACCACCACAAAGAGTGATTTCTGTTTATAAAATTGAGATACATAATGACAACATTCATCACTACAAAACATTACCAAATCTAAACAAAATTAAACGTTACCAAATCTAAATCACTCGTTCAACTAGTTTATCCCAATCCAATTCACACAAATTCTCTTGCATAGCAAAACGAAATCATGGAGATGTTGTTGCAGAATAATAAAAAGGTTTGAAATGAAAATAAATGTCACCGTCGCCATTCACGTCTTGCATGTCCTTCCTCTTGCATTTGAGATGGTTCTGGGAGGATTGGTCCGTCGGAGGTGAAGGTGGTGTCATCGGCGGGAGCGGATTCGAAGGGGGAAACAAAGTCGGGGTTGGGGGTGGAAGCTCCAAAACCAAAACCAGGAGGAGATTGTGGGTTATTGTTGAAATCATTGTTATTTGGATCTGCATTAGGCTGAGGTTGTTGATCATCGTAATCGTAATGCTGAGACTCGTATTCCATGCCCATGCCTGAGTAATTGTTGTCATCTTCGTAGCGTTCCCTTGTTGGTGATTGATCTTCAAAAGAGTCGAACGATGCCATCTCCGATGCTTGATGCTTGATGCTGATACCTCTCCAACGTTGCGTTCGGATCACAAATCACTATCAATCTTCGATGATCTTCAAATTCCACTTCTGTTTATGTTTCATCATAGGCACAAAAATACCTATTACCATTCACACTCATCACAATTACTTTATTTTATTATATTATGATATTATTATTATTATTATTATCATTGTTTTCAAATATTATATATTTACACTTTTTTACTCGATCTTTTTTTTCGGTGAAAGTTTTTTCTTCTACCACTATTTTTTAAATTTTATTTTAGTTATACATAATTATTTATTCAATCTAGCACTTCCTCTTTTATTTCACATGTCATTCTATCTCACCTTATGTTGTCACACGGCCAGAAACTACCAGAAACTACATTAAACTATATATATAAAATGAACAATGTAAAATATGTTCTAAAGTATATTAAAACACATCATTTTGTCACTAAACATGACAGTTTTGCATGTGGTATTTTTAATATAATGTAAACTTATTATAACAAATTTCCTTTTTTTCATGTTGATACATTATCTATGATACTAATTTAATATCATGATTCAAGACTATATCTTCTTTATTACTAAATTATGGAACACTTTGTTTGTGCTTGTTTTCAAAGAAAAAATTATTTGATAAAAATAAGTAGATTTTTTCATGTATTTGTCCAATTTATGTATTTTAAAAATAATCAAATTTCATTGCTTGTTTTAATAAGTAAATCACGTATTTTTCTTAATAAGTGATTATTTTAAAATGTCTATTTTATATTTAAATGAACCCGACCTATTTCTTATAAAAGATTTATTCATTAGAAGATTTAATAAATGAACGAACAATTGTTTTCATATATGAGTTGACATATTTTAAAGTCTTCCACAACATGAGTTTTTTAGTATCTATAATTTTAATCTGTATTATTACTGTTGAAATTTTGCTTGAATTTTATTTGGATTGGTGTAACTGATTTGTCTTAAATTTTTGCCAACAAACAAATATTAGAAAAATTGTGAGACATAAAATCACAGTTTCAAAAAATATATAGTCATGCAAGAATAACAATTTATAAATGTTAGACCAAAGATAATTTGTATGCTTACAAAATAAAGACTATCTTTGGGGAAGAATATATGTGATTTGTTTCAAACATATATAACTAATACTTGAACGCGAAATAAATTTTTCTTTTAAAATTTTTGATACGTTATGATATTTGTGAATGTATATAATTTTTTTAACATAATATTTTAATTTATGTTGTTACATGTCATAGAGTTTTAATTTGACATTTGAATTATTTATATTATTTAAAACATTTTATCTTAAATGTTCAAGATAGTTTAACAATATTTACAATTTTAATTTATTTTTAGAGTTTAAAAACTAAATTATATTAAAATTTTAAAAATGAATTAATCTCAATTTTATCTTAAAATTGATGGACTAAAAATTTATTTAACTCATAATATAATATCAAAACAGTTGTTTGAAATATTTTAATTAATTAATCTTTGTACAAGTAAATGATAATTATACAATTTAACTGATTCACATCATAATATCATAAATTATCACACCACTATTAACTCAAAATTTAAAAAAAATTAGAAATATTTTTTTAATATATTACTCAACTTCTATTACTTATTACAAATATTTTATATATATATTACGTAGGTTTTTAATGTTAGATATATTTTAAACCTGTGCATAATGAAATTTGTGTAGTTAATTAAGGATGCGAACGACACAAGTGAACTATATTTGTAAGGCCCTTTATATTTTTTCTGCCCTAAAGTTTAGTGGGCTACCCTTGTAAGTGGGCCTAAGGCCGGCCCAACGTATAAAGTCCCTGGGTCTGCCCTAATTCCACACTCACTCTCACTATTGCAGAAACTCCACAGTCGTCACCTTCTCCTTCCGCACTAGAGCTCTGCTAGGGTTCCTCCCCAAGTCTCTCGAGCTAGCTCCGAATCAGTTTCTACTCCACGTAAGTACCCCTCCAAACCACCGGAGTTTCCTTTTTGCTTTCCCTTGTATTTTCGCAGTTAGGGTTTAGTACTAATCTGCCTTGTTCCGTGCATTTTTCTGTTTTCAGCTCCGTAGTGAGTTCTAGAGCTGCTGTGCTTCTTGATTTCTCGTCGAACGTCCTGTACGAACCTATTTCCAGGTACGGGAAGTTAGGGTTTCAGTCTTTTGGTGTTGTCTTGGCTGTTCTTGAGTGAGTTACTGATTGCATGGATAAATCCTTCGTTTTGGTGTGATTAAATGCTTTGTATGCTTGGTTGGTTCGATATACATGGCTGTTGCAGTGAAGAACAGTGGCGAGACCTGTTAATCTCGCCCAAGCGAGTCAATCTCGCCTAGGCGAGATGAAACAGGGAGCTCGCCTAGGGCTATTGCACGAAAGGTCACCCAGGCGACCTGCTCGAACTTTTGAGCGAGGGAACACCTCGCCCAGGCGAGAGGGGTCTCGCCTAAGCGAGATCCCGTGATGTTCCCTGAGTGCTCATCGAACCCTCGCCTAGGCGAAGGGGGGGGCTCGCCTGAGTGAGCACGTCTCGCTTGAGCGAGACCCCTCAGCCTAAGCGAGGGATTGGGCGAGGCAGTGCGCTGTTTGAGTGTTTGTTTATTCTTGGATGATTAATGTTGGTTTGGGTGTGAATTGTATGATAAGGAACATGTATATAATGGAGTATTATGCGTGCTTGGCATGAATCGCGAATTGTGTATGACGGGTTGGGTATGTTATTGGCATGTGAAATGTATGAAAGGTTTGGAACTAAAGGAACACGTTAATGATACGAGATGAGGCCCTAGATTCATGGGGTGGTGATGATCAAATGCATGGATCCGAAATGTGAGGTGTATGAGGAACAAATCTCAAGGAAGGGTATGGAATTGCAAACATGATCTTTGATGTTCTCCTACTGCTGTTTTTGTAAATGTTGGTCCGTGTCAGCGTGTAATTCCTTGGGGTCTCTAGGTGAGACCTTCGGGGCTACGCTTCAGTGGTCGGGACGTAATCCCATGGCCCCTGTTAGTGGGTGTCCATGGTGGTGCCCCATCTGTATAACTAGGTAAGGATCCTAACACTTTGAGGAGCCAGTTAGTCTCACCTAGAACGGACTGACTCCTGTGGTGAGAGTAGCAGGAGGCCTGAAATCCAGTAAGGGCTAACCTTGTGGTGAGGGAGATTTGATTTATCGTCACACTTGTAACACATAGCTCAGGATCGAGCAGCTCAGGGTCGAGCAGAGGTATCCACCACAAGTGCAAGCATCCGCTGAATCCGACCAAGTTATACGTATCCGGATGAGTCGAGTCGAGTCGTAGTGTATTGAATGAAGAGTCATAACATGTTTGGTTGCTATGTGGATATGAGATGGTGAAAATATATTTGACTGTATGATGAATATGTTGTTGGCTCTAGCTTACCCGTTCTGTTGCATGGTTGTGATGTATGTGGCTGTTCTTCTTGCGATGATCATCGACTTGGTTGATGGGAGCAGATGGGCGAGATTCTCGTGGTCGGCAAGGTAATGGCGATTCATCAGCTTAGCCATCTGGGCTGGAGTCATTTTATTCATGATTTCTTTAGGGCTACGACCCCTGTATCATCTTATGATTTCTTACTCTACACTCTTTGTTAGATTGGCATCTGTTTTATGTCGGCATCGTGGTGTGCCAGGTTGTAGGGATTGCGTTAAGGACCCCAAGACTACGCTGTTATACTTTATCGCGTGACGTTTCCTTTAATTTAGTTTAATAATTAAATGGGACGTTATAATATTAAATTGTGATATTTATATGTCATCTAAGTATACATTCACACAAATTCACAACAATATAAATTTTTATTCACTAAAGGTTGAATTCATATTCCCAAATAATATAAGTTTTAGTTTAATTTTAATGTCAATATACTCTTTATAAAAAACAACAAGTATTGTTGTTAGTTTTATATATCTACTGTACTTTTGATAATTTTTTATAATTTACACTATTGCAAAAGAGGGTGTTGATTCCGATTATTTTTTAATTTCTACTCTCGATTCTCAAACCGAAACACACTCAAATAGGATAAAAAATAAACTTTAGATTTCAGTTATGAATTAAAGCATATTCTTCATAGATAAAATTTAATTTTTCCAACCAAAGTTTATATGTTAAATAAAACAAAAATAATTTGAAATTATTTAAATGCAGGAAAGACAACGAATTATTTAATAATTTGAAATAGTATGTGAAATTATTTACGTGTAGTGGCGAGGAGATGAGAACGACATTTTCGTGGCAAGGAAAGGGAAAAGATTGCAGAACGAATTCATGTTTCACATTTTTAAAGGAATGACTAAGAAAAGACGTCAGTGGTGACCAAGTTATGCAACGACGAAGTGGAGTGATGCGTCTCGCATGAAGAATTTGGATATGAAATGTTTACATTAGAAATCAAGGCTTACGAAACAAAAGAAACAAAGAGGAAAGTATTAAAAATATTTAATATAATTTAATAAATAAATAAAATACTCTGTTGTTATTCATATTTTTATGAATTATTATTTTACGGATAAATATTATTTATGGATTATAGTGATTTGAACTTTATTACCAATTACTATTTTATTTAATTAAATTTATTACAATTTACTTATATTATACTCTCTTTTACCTGAGTTATTTGCATGAGATGAAGACACTACAAACACAACAAAATAATAACTTATATATATATATATAACTATTTTCAGTATTTTATTTTATATTGTCTTTTAAAACATCAGTGTTCATATGGTTTAGAGATTTTTCGTTACACTTGGTCAATCTGACAGATTATTATATTTTGAAAATAAAATACATATAAATATTTTATTTTGCCTTGTGTAGTATGGGTGTTTTATCTCTAGTAACAATGTTGTGTATGCTTCAAACCAAATTCTTTCTAACATTTTCTTCATTTATATTTTTGTCTCATATTGTTATTATTTGTTTAACTTGATGAATTTTCTATTATTTATATCTTTGTCGTGCTTAAATAATAATAATAATTTATTTATTTTGATTAATATTTTCTTAACAAAAAGAACGAGCCTCTCGCGAGGAAAAGTTCCATACAACAGTGTTTGCATCGTAATAATAAGAGAAGGGAAGAGAATGCAAGGGAAGAGAATGGAGCAACTTTCGCGTTCACAATGGTAATGGAGAAAGGTTGGGAATGACACTGGCGTTCCTTTTTTTCCTATTGCAGAGGAAAACAAAGGAGTTCATGGCGGCATAATGAGACAGATACTTTTGGTGGGGATCTAAAATTTATGAAAAATTAATCCTAGTAAAGAATAAAATTCAATTCTTTGTAAAATCAAAACTTATTTTTTGACACAGAGATTAAAAAATTCAAAAATATTATGGCATTTTCAAAATTTTGGAAGTGTTAGAAAATGATTAAATAAATAATATTATTGATAATAAAATAATAATAATAATTAGAGCAATAATAATATTAACACGTAAATGAATAAAATAATATTAATCACATACCCAATAAGTCTTGTAACAATAATAAATAATAGATAAAAAATAAAGAAGGTAAGAAATAGAAATAGCATGAGTGAGACACACATAACGCTATCCTTAAAGAGAAAACGTTTCTACTGCACATGGCAAAACCAAATCATATGTGTTTTTCTCCCAAGGTACAACAACCTTTCTCTCCCAAGGTACAACAACCTCTTAGATCGGTCGAGTGCAGCGAAGGATCTCCGAACCTTATGGACATTATTGTTTTAAGAGATAGTATAAAGGAGAAAATAAGAACACTTCTGGAAAAACTCTAGTGATTCTTGTGTTTGTTGTGTGTTTCTCCCATGCATTTATAGATAGAAAAGTAAGACAAGAGATTAAATTGTAATAAGAAATATAACATTAATCCATCAAATTGAAAGTTCATGAAAACTTGAGTAACAATAAATTTTTTATTTTACTTATTTATGTTTTAAATTATATTAAAATATTTTCAACAAATTACTTTAAGTTTCGATTTTAAAGCAATCAAAACATAACCATGTGATTTGAGTAAATAACTTTAGTTTTTTCAAGGAACTAAAATCATATACTCAAATACCATGATCATGACTTCGATTATTTAGAAACCAAAACTTGAGTCATGTCAAAGTTTAAAAATATAAAACGATTTTGTGTTAGTTCATCAAAATTTTGTTTATAAAAGTAATTAGGACCAACTTACTAATAAAGGTTTGATAATTTACACAATTTTAATTTCTTTTGTTATCATTACTTAAAAAAATGTAAAAAGAAATTCATCCGTACAAGTGTTAATGGAAATATTATCTTTTTACTTGTTCATGCGAAGACGGTAGTTTTAAATAAATAAACCGAAATGTAATACAAATAAAAAAAAATTGTGGATAGTAATTGAAAATGATGAGCTAAATGATTAATATAATTAGTATTGTTAATATGTATCTTCCCAATAAATCTGATCACTTAATTAATATATATATATATATTTATTTATTTATTTATTTATTTATTTATTTATTTGATGGTTAATATATATCATTACGTTAATAGGTATAAATCTTGAAATTTAAAATTATCATTAAAGAGTTCATAACTTGTATGAGAAAAAAAAGTATATTATATATATATATATATGACTATAATTTGGAAAATATTATGTAAAATATTTCTCAAACTCAAGAAATTACGTAGAAAAATCATATTAATAAAACAAATAATTTTTAACATAAAAGTTTTATTTAAAATTTTATTTTTTAGAAATTACTAAATTGTTTATAAAAATATTTTTTTATAAATGTTTATGTTTATTGAATTTAATTTTGGACTTAGTTTATTTTCATTTTCTTGGCTATATTTGTAATGATAAGTTCATAAGATTGGTCAATAAAAGTAGTCAGGATTAGGAAAAAATTATAATTTAAAGAATATAATTTTATATAATTGAAGAATTTTATATTATAAAATGAGGTTAAATATGATTTTAGGTTTGAACTATGATGTGAAATTGTTTGTTTGAAAATGTGATACATGTTAGTTTTCAAATTTTAAAAATATTTGATGTAGTCCTTTTCATCATTACTTATCTAAAACTTTGATGCATTTTAGTCTCTAAAATTTAAAACTTAAAAGTTAATGAATATAGTCATTGTGTTTGTTGTTGATGATCCTAATTTTTTTCAAATGTTTAAAATGATCATCATTTTTGTAATTTGTGTTTAATTTAGTATTTTGTGTCACGCCGTTTAAATAAGTAACAGAGTGTTGTACAAGTGACACTATTTGTATTACATCTTCCATTTTATTTATTACGTGGACTGTTTGTGTACAGTGGGGGTGGAAAAACTAGGTTTAAATTAGGGATTTAGGGAAAACCTAATTAGGAATTTGGGGATTGGTGCTATTGTAGAAAAAGTGAGATTCATGGTGTCATGCTGATTACCTATTATGTTCATAATAGATTTCGAGAGGAGGCTCTTGAACTTTTCTACACTCTAAACCAATTTGAAATTCATCTCGATTATGTAGCTCTCATAGTGCACTATCTGCGACTACTACTTTATCTTTGTTGAAGAGAGGGAATGATATTCATGGGTTTCTGATTAGGAAAGTTTTTTCTTGGAGGGACCAATTGCTAGCTCCCTACTGGATACATATGCTTACTGTGGGAATATGGAGAGCTTAAGAAAGACATTTAATTATGTAAAAAAGAGAGATCTAATTTTATGGACTTCCATAATTAATGTAAATGGATTCACACTAGAGAATTCAGGAAAATATGTATTGATATCAAACATCTTCGCAACAGATGGAAGATGGAAGATGGAATGATGTTGAAGTGAGGTTGAGAATGAAGGGAAACGACATGAAGAAGACACCAAGATGTAATTGGTTTGAGGTTGAGAATAAGATTCACACCTTCATTGCAAGGGATAAGTCTCATCCAAAGTCTAATGATATATGTCTATCCAAATATAATTAGGTTTTCCCTAAATCACGTTTTTCCACCCAGGAGCACTTTTCTACTAATAACACCAATCTCCAAATCCCTAATTAGGTTTTCCTTAAATCTGTAATTTAAACCTAGTTTCTCAACCTCACTGTAAACAAAATGGAAGATATAATATAAACAATGTCACATGTATAGTGCTTCATTAATCATTTAAATGAAGTGACACAAAAGGATCAAATTAAATATAAATTTAAAAAATGAAGATCATTTTAAACATTTGAAAAAGATTAGGACCATTGATAACAAATTACGAAAATGAGAAATACATAAGTATTTAAGACAATTCCTTTATTTTTAAAATTTAAGATCAAAATATATAAAATTTTGATATGAACGAATTTCAATTTTAAGAAAAAAAAATATTAACCCTATAAAATATTGTATTAAAATTTATACTCATTAAAAAATTATTTTGACTATTCTTAGTTTTAATATATATATATATATATATATATATATATATATATAATTATATTTCATATTTAATAACTTTTTTATCGAGCTTTAACATTTATTTTAAAAATATTAAGTTTATTAAAATATATTTATATATAATTATTTAATACAAATGAAAGTAGAAATAAGCATGACCCAAATCAATAAGTTAAGGACAAGTTCCGTTAAAGGACTTTGAGTCGGTGTAAGTCTAACATATATGTATCTTTCTGCAGTCTTGTTCTTCGTTTGTTTCGTGTTGTACTAGAACGATAGTTACGAATTTCTCCTTGAGCCACACCATAGCCATAACCATGGTGTTTATCGCATCACCCAACCACAAAACCCTAGCCATAGACGTAAACCCTAACACCACCACTCTCCATCACCTCAAACTAGCAATCCAACAAACCCTAACCCTTCCAATTTCTCAACAGCGCCTCTTCCTCTCTCAGAGTCACCGATTGGCAGTCGCTAATGACGACGGCGATGATTCGGTTCTCATCTCCGATCTCGGCGTCGGACCCTACTCAACCGTAACCCTTCACATTCCCCTCCTCGGTGGCACCAATCCTCCGGCGGTCCCCAAACCCCGCTTCGATTTCCTCAACTCCAAGCCTCCTCCCAACTATGTCGCCGGACTTGGGCGTGGTGCCACTGGCTTCACCACTCGTTCCGATATTGGTCCCGCAAGGGCCGCCCCTGACCTCCCCGATCGCTCCGCCACTACTATTGGCGGAACCGCCGGCGCCGGACGGGGGCGAGGGAAGCCCGGAGAGGAGGAGGATGACGACGAGGGCGAGGATAAAGGCTATGACGAGAATCAGAAGTTCGACGAGTTTGAAGGGAACGATGTCGGATTGTTCGCCTCTGCGGAATACGATGAGGATGACAAAGAAGCAGATGCGGTTTGGGAAGCCATTGACAAGAGGATGGATTCACGAAGGAAGGATAGGAGGGAGGCCAGGTTGAAGCAGGAGATTGAGAAATATCGGGCCTCAAACCCTAAGATCACCGAGCAGTTTGCTGATTTGAAGAGGAAATTGTACACTCTTTCTTCGGATGATTGGCAGAGTCTTGAGAAGTTCGAGAGTGGGGGTTATTCGTCCAGGAACAAGAAGAAGAGGTTTGAGAGTTTTGTGCCTGTGCCTGATACTCTTCTCGAGAAGGCAAGGCAGGAACAGGAGCATGTCACAGCGTTGGATCCTAAGAGTAGGGCTGCTAATGGAACGGAGACTCCATGGGCACAAACCCCAGTTACTGATTTGACTGCCGTGGGTGAGGGTAGAGGTACTGTGTTATCTTTGAAGTTGGATAGGCTATCAGATTCGGTTTCTGGGATGACGAATGTTGACCCCAAGGGGTATTTGACCGTGCTTAATAGTATGAAGATTACTAGTGATGCTGAAATTTCGGATTTCAAGAAGGCTAGGTTGCTGCTCAAAAGTGTAACTCAGACAAATCCGAAGCATCCTCCAGGCTGGATTGCTGCTGCAAGGCTGGAGGAGTTGGCAGGAAAGCTTCAGGCAGCTAGGCAGTTGATACAGAAAGGGTGTGAGGAGTGTCCCAAGAACGAGGATGTGTGGCTGGAGGCTTGTAGACTGGCTAATCCGGATGAGGCAAAGGCGGTGATTGCAAGGGGTGTTAAGTCGATTCCCAATTCAGTGAAGTTGTGGATGCAGGCTGCAAAATTGGAGCATGATGATGCGAACAGGAGTAGGGTTTTGAGGAAGGGGTTGGAGCACATTCCTGATTCGGTTAGGCTGTGGAAGGCCGTTGTGGAGCTTGCTAATGAGGAGGATGCTAGGCTTTTGCTTCACAGGGCCGTGGAGTGTTGTCCTTTGCATGTTGAACTGTGGCTTGCGCTTGCGAGGTTGGAGACTTATGACAATGCTAAGAAGGTTCTGAATAGGGCAAGGGAGAGGCTATCCAAGGAACCAGCTATTTGGATAACAGCTGCGAAGTTGGAAGAAGCTAATGGCAATACTTCCATGGTTGGGAAGATCATTGAAAGGGGTATAAGGGCTTTGCAGAGGGAAGGTTTGGTGATTGATAGAGAAGCTTGGATGAAGGAAGCAGAGGCGGCGGAGCGAGCTGGGTCGGTTGCAACTTGCCAAGCAATAGTACATAATACTATTGGGATTGGAGTTGAAGAAGAAGATAGGAAGAGGACATGGGTTGCTGATGCAGAGGAATGCAAGAAAAGGGGTTCTATTGAGACTGCTAGAGCTATATATGCTCATGCTTTGACAGTCTTCTTAACTAAAAAGAGCATATGGCTCAAAGCAGCGCAGCTGGAAAAGAGTCACGGTACCAGGGAATCTCTGGATGCATTACTTCGCAAAGCAGTTACTTACAGACCACAGGCTGAGGTTCTTTGGCTTATGGGTGCCAAAGAGAAGTGGCTTGCTGGAGATGTGCCTGCAGCTCGTGCTATCCTCCAAGAAGCTTATGCTGCCATTCCCAATTCTGAGGAAATATGGCTTGCTGCTTTCAAGTTAGAATTTGAAAACCACGAACCTGAGAGAGCTAGGATGTTGTTGGCTAAAGCTAGAGAAAGAGGAGGTACAGAAAGAGTCTGGATGAAATCAGCTATTGTGGAGAGAGAGCTGGGGAACATTGAAGAGGAAAGGAGATTGTTAGACGAAGGTCTGAAGCAATTCCCTTCATTCTTTAAATTGTGGCTCATGCTTGGCCAACTAGAGGAACAGCTTGCAGAGAATGCAAAGCGACTTGATCAGACTGGAAAACGGCTTGATCACATGAGGGAAGCAAAGAAGGTCTACGAATCTGGACTGAAAAACTGTCCAAATTCTGTACCTCTTTGGCTTTCTCTTGCTAATCTTGAAGAGGAGATGAATGGGCTGAGTAAAGCTCGTGCAGTTCTCACAATGGCTAGAAAGAAGAATCCTCAAAACCCTGAACTCTGGCTAGCTGCTGTTAGAGCGGAATTGAAGCATGGATATAAGAAAGAAGCTGATATTTTGATGGCAAAAGCGTTGCAGGAGTGTCCTAACAGTGGTATTCTGTGGGCAGCATCAATTGAGATGGTTCCACGTCCACAGCGTAAAACAAAGAGTGTGGATGCCATCAAAAAATGTGACCATGATCCCCATGTTATTGCTGCTGTGGCCAAATTATTTTGGCATGATAGGAAGGTGGACAAAGCTAGGACTTGGTTGAACCGGGCTGTGACGCTAGCTCCTGACATCGGGGATTTCTGGGCATTGTGCTACAAATTTGAACTGCAGCATGGTACTGAGGAGAACCAGAAGGATGTATTGAAGAGATGTATTGCTGCTGAACCAAAACATGGAGAGAAATGGCAAGCAATCTCAAAGGCAGTTGAGAACTCTCATCAACCAACAGAATCCATTTTGAAGAAAGTAGTTGTTGCACTTGGGAAGGAAGAGAGTGCAGCCGAGAATAATAAACATTGATTTGCCGAGGTTGTAACATCACACTTGAGCTGTGCCATAAATGGTTAGTTTCGAAGAGAATTTTGAATATTCATCAATAATTTATACTTGAATATGTCTCATGTAGAATATGAAGGAATTTTTATATTAGTTTGATCCATCTTCAAATTTCCTGACTTTTTTTTTTTCTTTTGTCCGTAACTCTGTATTTTTGTTGTGTATTACTCTTTTGTCATCTACCTGATTTTGTAGTTTATTTCTTTTGTATCATACAATCTTCAACTTGTCCTCTCCTATCAATCTTGAAAATCCGTATTTTGTCCAGTTTGTGTTTTGAGTGTTCTGTTGGCAAGCTTATAACAAGCGAACTAATTTAGCGGTACTTGGATACGCAAAGGAAACATCTGGGTATTTGGGTGCACAAACGAACCTCAAAGCAAGTTATGTGAAGTTATTTTTCGTTTTAGTTTTCTGATACTAATTTCATGACATTCATTATTTGTTTGTCACAATTGAACTGTAGTGAAACTGGTGCAGCTCTTCTGACAAAAAAGATAACCCGAGTTCCTGTATGCACTTAATTTCCCTCTTGTATTTTGCTTTATATTTATCTCTCTCAAATATAACGTTGATGATTCAGTGCGCTATAGTGGTATAGTGGCACTCCAGACGTTGAGTAACCTTTGGCTGCTATATTGTCTTCTCATGAGATGACTTTTTATTTGAACATTACTATTTTCTCACCATCTCCATTTGGTTTCCTAGCTAAACATGATTTTGAGCACATTTTAGTGTATTTGCCATACATTTTGCCCTCTAGCTTTTCCGTTGAGGCAATCTGTTATTTTCTGAGCTGCCACATCTGTTGCCGAAACTTTGTGGCAACACAGAACCAAGTTGCATAGTAACCATGCTCCTCTATAACAAGTTTCATGATCCGAACTTGCGGTTTAAGTTTTTGTTCATTGAAAATGAAAAGGCTGCCTACTTTGAGGGTGAGTTGTACTATTATAGATCTATAGCTTCATCAGGATTGTTTACAGTAGCAAAGAATGGTCAGTACATAGTGACCAACTGACTTAGGTTATCAGATTAGGGTTGATAAACAATTTCTGCGGATTAGGTAGAAGTTCAATGCGATGTAGGATGATGCAGGGTAAGAACAACTTCAGCAATCATGTACGATTGGGCACTAAGGCAAAGGGATTCGCTCGAAATCTAGCTTTTGGACTTGTTTAGACTTGTTTAGTCACTGTAGCAGATCATCATTGAGATTTGTTAATGTTGAGGATAGAACATATACATTTGTAAACAAAATTACTGGTTAATCACTGGTTAGTGTCTAGGATTGGTAGAATTGGTCCTGTCAACCATTATAGTTTAAAATAGTGAAATTAGGATGACTTGAACATCTGAAACTAAATATGATCACAATTCATAAGGTAGTAATGCCTAATTATTGTGGCAAGTAGCAATTATGATCAAAGGTCATTCAGGGCCGTTTCTATCAATTCTAATCGCATAATCTAAAATACCAAGATTAGAATTGGCGCCATCCTTGAAACTAAGTCATGATATTTAAGTCCGATCATGTTTAAGTGGGGCATAGTTGATAATAATGAAACATTTGGGCGAATAGGCCAAACTTGAGCAAAAGGAAATAAGGACTATTCTTGGAAAAGTCTAATAAAACTTCCTGGTGCTGTTTTCAGATTTTAATTACTGCTGAACACTTAATAACAAGCAAAATATAAGATATTCAGCATTCTGGAGCAACTTAGATTCCGAAGTGTTTGGATTACTAAGGTAACAAGAAATTCTACAAGAATTACATAGTATTTATCAAAAAGCAATCTAGCTTATTTGTGACTATAGATTAAAGCTCTGATAAAATAAGTACTTGTTCAAGTTACTTAGAAATAGGAGGTTTAGAAATGATCCCAGCACAAGAGAATCCCTTGTTGTGCAGTAGTGCGTCAGACCATCATATGCTTTGTTTGTTAAAGAATTCAATGAAAGGTTCACCTGTGGAAATTGTTCATTCACAAAATGGCTTCCTTATGGAATATAAATCCAAGTCTGGCACAAAATGTTTCACTGTCCCACTTCGGAAGTAGTCCTTCATGCCAGAAGACTTTTAAGACATAGTCTTTCTCTTCCTAGGAAAATATATCCAGTTTTACCAAATTTCTAAAAGAGGTAGTGGGACTATGAGAAGCTGATTACCTGTATGGAACCTTCAATGCAAATGTGAAGCCAGATTGTTCATATAGTGATGCATAGGTTGCCAATTCTTCCTCAGAGAACCATGGTGGTACGGGCGTAGATGGGTTATACAAGTCCATGATTTTCTGATTATTACCCGCAAATGGTATCTCACTTCCAGAAAAGATTGTGTAGATGTTCCTTGTAACTGACCTAAACATCAAAGCGGCCAAGATCTGCTGCTGCCCTGCCAGGCTTCTTAATTTAGTTAATCATTAGTTCATTATTGACAGGGAGGGAGATGAAAACGATGGTGGAGAGTTAACACCCGCCACTTAATAACATAGGAGCCTTTTGGGAGGTCCTGAATATATCAGTGGAACGCCTAAGGTTGTACAGAAGCAACTTTGTCTGAATGGAGAGGAGCTACAACGTACGCGGTAATGGCACGGAAGTCCTAACCAACAAGCAGAGGTTTTCACTTGAGTAAAAGAGCAGATATAGCATACAGACAATTTTTTAATCACATGCAAATTAGTCTAGGTTTTCAATTGAATAAAGAGCATCGTCATTCCCATTTTGCATTTGATATATAATGACAAAAATATAGGAGATAAAGCAACCGTTGGTTTCAGTTTTCTACCTTGTTCTCTATACTGCGCGGGTGCTTATATTTGTGCGAAGTTCATATTGGAAATTTTGGTGATAAAATTTAGTTTCAGAATTGTATATTGTGTATCATTAAACTATGCAGTTTGAGAGATATTGTTTATGTATTGTGTAGCAGATTTTGTATACCTTGCTAACTATTGCTTAATGCATCTATAGAAGAACCACGGCATCATCAAGGTCAAGTAAGTTGGCCTTTTCTGCCTCCGCTGCTCAGAAAGTCCATAGACTCTGAAATCAAAGGCAATAGCCCGGTAGCCTGCATTTGCAGCATTTGTTGTATGTATACTTTTGAACTGCACCAATAGGATTGTCACTAAAAGTGAAGTTTGATGAAAAATCATTCAACAATATTCTGATATGGGTGTTCAAGGAATTACTACCACTTTCAATCCCAAGAACATGGAGCTTTAGTCCCTTCACTTCTACGAGACTCTGTTGTTTGGTCTCCGAATTTATATGGGAGAAAATGGTGTCCGACAAAAGAAGAACCTTACATATGTATGCGCAGAAACCAACAAATGAAAATGAATATTCAGGCACTATGTTTTTTCAAATAGATACTTTTATGGCATTTGATAAATCATACAAAAAACTGATGTTCATGTAATGAATGTTTATTATAAGCTTGCAGAGCAATTGATTAAACTATGTAATTACTATGGTATTATACCAATCATTCTGGTTTAATATTTTTTTTATATAAATAGAAAAATATAACTAAGTATTTAAAGTATTCTTGTGATGTCCATCACTCATACATATTCAACTTTTTTTATGACACATTACTCTCATGTAGAAGTGTCCCTTTCGTGAGATTGAATACACAATATATCCTCAAAACACACAATATATCCTCAAAACAATTAATTCCGGGAGATGCTGAGGAGGGGTGACTTGACAGTATATTGGACCAAAAGTATTTTATATTATGAACTCGAGTATCTCAAATCTCATCACGAATCAAGAAGAAACAATTGATGTAAGCTGATAACTTAACATCCCAATCAATAACTAGCACCCACCAGTGTCCGAATTACAAGACCCCTTTCAAGGTACAATAACACCCTCTCTTAACAAGACAACACAAGCACCATGATAACTTTACAATTAAAACTGCATTTTCTGCTTAAAAGAAAAATAATTGAGGCTTACTTTAAAGCTTTACCTAAACTTCTTTTGTAGACCAACAAAGAATTCTAACCATTAAATTGAGAGATTTATAAAAAGTCCATCAGAAATTCACACATCAAGCAAGACATATGGTTTTCCAAGCAAAAAACAACAAAAGTGTTTGAAATACCAGATTTTCCACCAGCAATATGTTAAAAGAATTTCCGTCTCAATCACATTCATTCAAATAATAAACAATGATGGTTTGGAACTGCGTTGGTCAAAATTCTCTTTCCATGTTAACAAGAAAAAAGATTAACGATCGTACAACTGATAAAGCTTAGTAGTAAGAATGGAATTTCCTTTCATATTATCTTCTGTCCCTTACTGATATATCCCAAATCTGTGGTTGTGGAAAGATCATTCCCAGAATTTAACACATGCATATGAAACATGAGCTAATAAATTAATCTGTCAAAATTGTTTTGTCCTGCACAAGTTGTTGAACTTCAACATCTCCCAACTCCATTTCACTTCCTTGCCTCTCATGTTCATTCTTAAACATGTGCTCTATCTGCTCCAATGACTTCCCTTTGGTCTCAGGAACCAGCACGTACACAAACACAATGGCAAGAGAAGAAATAGCAGCAAACACAAAGAATGCTCCACCCACTGTAATTGCACGTGAAACAGAAAGAAAAGACATAGCCACAAGGCCACTACACACCCTATTTCCCACAGCCCCAAGTGAAGATGCTTGAGCACGTACCCTTAAAGGGAAAATTTCAGATGTCAAAACCCAACACACAGGGCCTAATCCAACAGAAAAGAAAGCCACATTCCCACAAACAAGTACAATTGCCAATGCAATCACAAATGATCCTTGTGAAAACAAAGAAAGACTAACCCCTATGCCAAACAAACAAATTGTCATCCCAATTGTGCTTACAAATAGTAGTGGCCTTCTACCTTTTTTGTCAATAAGAACAATTGCTACCAATATAAAAACTGTCTTTGTCACACCTACAGCAACAGTAGCAGCTAGGAGTTTTGAATTGTCTTCAATCCCAGCTGCTTTGAAAATCTCAGGACTGTAATACACAGTTGCATCAATTCCAGAAATCTGTTGAAAACATTGAATCCCAATTCCTGTGATCATCATTCTGCGAAGGGAAGGAGAAGGAAACATGAGTTCATACCACACAGGTTTCTCTTCATAGTTTTCACCATTGGCCAAACCAGCTGCTTGCTGTATTTCTGCTAGCCTCTCTTCCACTTCGCTGTCACTTTCATTTGTTTTCAGAAGCACTGATCTTGCTTCTTCAATCCTGTTCTGCATCACCAACCACCTTGGTGACTCGGGAATGATGAAGAGTGCAAAGCCAATGAAAACTGAGGGCAAAATCCCCACAGCAAGCATTATCCTCCAGTTTATGTGTGCTGAGAAGCCTGAAAAAGCATAATTTGATACATAACCAAGCAAAATTCCTAGATTGATGAAAATCTCCGGGAAGGTAGTGAGAAAGCCTCTGCTGGTGTTTGGTGATATCTCTGCAATGTATATAGGGGCAATCAAGCCTCCGAATCCTATTCCAACTCCAGCTAAAAATCTTCCAACCATTAGCATTGAAAATGAAGGAGCAAGAGTCATTATCAGTGAACCCATTTGAAAAATCACTGCAGCTATAGCCATTGTCCATTTCCTACCAATAATATCTGAAGTTCTTCCACCACCTAAACTTCCAAGCAGAGAAATAACACTCAATATACCTACTAAAAACTCCTCCTTCACCTCTGATATCTTCAGATCTTCTTTAATAAATATAACTGCTCCACTCATCACACCAACATCTGACAGTTGACAAGAGTAATTCATATAAACGTTTCTGTACTGCAAATTTACTGTTATTTAATATAAAGTTGCTATGTACGATAAATTTGTTAATGTTTACAATACATATCTTAAGAAAACAATAGTATTGATTTTCTGATCGGTGGATAGTGTGAACAAGCTAACATTTTTCATTTGGGTATGGTTTTAAAACAGCATAAAAAATCAGTACTCTCAAGTCCAAAGGTGAAAATGTTGGAAGTTCTTTCATGAATCACAGAAAAAGTAAGCGAATCAAGCATACCATAGCCGAGAAGGACATTGTTGAGAGAAGCAAAGGTGGCACATGCTATAACATATTTCCTGGTACTGTTCCTCCTTGCTTCCTGTTGCAAAACATCATCGTCTCCCTCTGGAAGCTCGGAGTGCATCCTCTTGTATTCATTCTTTGATCCCAAAGCAATTGCAGACAACCCCAGTTCCCTATTCCCATGTTGTTGGAACCCCATAGTGTCTCTTGCTTCTTTGCAACTTGCAGAAATCTGAAATTGCTGTTGGATCTGACTTATGAGATCACCAAAACCATGGCATGGAAATGAAGATTGACCTTAAGGTATGCAAGGACAAGAGAGAGAACCAAGTGGGGGCACTTTTTATGTCATGGAAGAAAAAAAAACCCCTCTGCCTAATTCCATATTTTATTTGCTTCCACGTGAGACCTTCTTATCAAAGTTTAAATGGTGCTTTCAATGCAACTTCTTAAAATCATTAATAACGATGACCAATTACTGAATTTTGGCCATAAACTACATCAACATGCTATATTCAATTACTGTAAATAAAATATAATATTCATAATTGAATTATTAGAAAAACAACAGCAACAGCAACAGAAGTTGTAGTGAATTTAGACAAAGAGCATGATGTAAAAAGGAAGAGAATTGTCATCTCATTTTGCAAGATTCCTTTAGATCTACTTTAAAATTGAAATATAGTATCAAAAGCCATCCTAAATCTATTAAAATACTTACATAGTCAGTCACACATTAGTATCAATGTTCATCACTCTGTTTTCTTTATTAAATATCCAAATTGCTCCATGGAAGGTTAAATTGTTAGCTGATAGGTTTTCTAATATATATATATATATATATATATATATATATATATATTTCTCATGTAGATGGCTTTTTGAAAAATTTATCGTCTTGCATGTAATGAAATTGTGAAACTCTGTTGACTGAAGTTTACTTCAGCGGTTAATTGTCACGTAATTATATTTTTCACTTTTATATGATTCATATACATGTTATATTAGGGGTTAAATACATTCATTTATTGAAGATTCTAAAAATTGAATGTTACTTTCTCAATAGTTGTTTTTCTTTCGGTTTTAGACTTTTATCTTCTTTTCCACCATAGAAGTTGTTCAAAGTAATGAAACTCTTTATGGTTCAAAATTAGCGCTTGTTGTAGTTGTTCTAAAAACTACTTCAATATTTATCATTTCTTGTTTTATGTTACCTTTATTCTAATAGTTGCTCTTTTTTAGCGGTGAGGAACAAGACAATAAAGAAAATAATAAAGGAGAAAAAAATAAATGACACAGAATTTAATCTGATTCGGTGTACAATGTATATATCTATGTCCACGACTACACTAGGATGTATTTTTATTTTTTTGTGTATCTCAAGTTTTACAAAAGGTCTCTTATATACATAAATAGAGAACCACATTTCACAATTCTAAGCGATGTGAGACTAAATCACGTACCACAATACTAACAACTCTCTCACTTGAGGTTTGATTTACATTACCACCAGTCTAGTGCCTTCATCATCAATTTTCTTAAAGGTCAGTTGAGGCATTGCAAAGCCTCAACTTAGTTGTTGTGATAGTCTTGGTCAACATATTAGCTGAACTCTTTGCACCTGAAATCTTCAACAAAAACAAGTCTCCATCATTTATTAAGTTTCTAATAAAATGATACTTCAATTCAATGTGCTTGCATTTGGAATAAAGAATTTGATTTTTAGCAAGAAAAATAACACTTTGATTATTACTGAACAACGAAGAGTCATCTTGTTGTTTTCCAAATTCTGTTAGATTATTCTTCAACCATATAATCTCCTCTGCTGCTTTTGAGATAGTTACATACTCAGCTTCAGTGGTTGAGAGGGAGACTCTTCCTTGAAGTTTGGACTTCCAACTGATAGTTGTACCATCCAATGTAAAAATGTAACATGTTGTGCTCTTTCTACCATCCAAATCACCTCTCAAATCTCATAAGGAAACCCATGTAAAGTGAGGTTACTCCTTCTAAAAGACAAATGCATCTTTGAAGTTCCCTTCAAATATCTCAATATCTATTTCACGCCTTTCCAATGCTCCTCTCTGGGATTTGATAGAAATCTACTCACAACTCCCACTGCATGTGCTATGTCAGGTCTGGTGCAAACCATAACATACATCCAGCTCCCTAATACAGATGCATATGACACTTTAGACATGTGACTTTCTTCTTCCTTTGTCTGAGAAGATTGTCGTTTTAAAAACTTTAAGTGAGTTCCCAAATGTGTACTTCTGGTTTTAGCATTTCCAATATTAAATCTGCTAAGCAATTCTTCTATATATTTTTTCTGAGATAAGTTCAAAATACCTTCATATCTATCCATGAATATTCTTATACCAAGAATTTGTTTGGCTGGACCAAAATCTTTCATTTCAAATTTTTTGACAATTATTTCTTCAATATATCAATTTTTGTCATATTAACACTAGCAATCAACATGTCAATTTTTTGACATTTTTTATTGTATATTTAAAATAATGTTTTCACTACAATAAAATTATGTTTAACATTAAAGGTACTACAAATAACAAGTTGAGTTTAGTGAAGATTTTGTTAGCTAAAAGATCACCAACTCTAATATGCTATAATAGATAAACAAGTCTCACCACTGGTTTACTCAAGAGACCTATAAATAGAAGACTAGTAATAAACACCATTTCCATTTTGAGTTTCAGGCCACCTTATTTTCTTCATAATTAGTTGAATTGAATGAAACATTAAAGACAAACTATATGATCCCATAGTATGCAAAAACATCACAAAAGTCCTCTACTTTCTCATTTTTATGGGAAAGAGTAATACATACGCGTCCATTAGGAAGATAAGTCAATAATGAAAAAAAAATTGATATTTGAAATAAAACTATAAAATTGATAATTTTGTTATACTTGTTACCTTTCAAAACCCACATTTAAAAATGTGAAATATACTTGTTACCTAATTTTTATTGAAATTTTGAACTTTATATATTTGTTCATTTGAATTCCCTAACCAAACAAATGTTTGATTTCTTTTTTCTTTCTCCAACCTACTTTGTTGGATTGGAGACAATTGAGCAATTTTGGTAATTAATTTCATTTTTTTCTTTGAAAATTTTCTTATTATATAACATTTGACTTCTTCCAAACAAGTCAAATTAGCTTACCCTTATACCTCATAATCATTGCTTTGGAAAATTTACTAGTGTTTTCTATGTTGTCAACCTTACACTCATCTTAGAAGTAGGACCTTAATTAGGACTCAAATATCCACTTCCTTTCATAACAAAATACAATTTCATTCTTTTATGTAAGATTCAATTTTCTAAAGATTCTAAAGGTTTCAAAATCTTTCTCCAAGTTCAACATCAATAGTTCATTATAAAATGTTGACATTGGATAAAATTTATGGTCGAATTAAATATTGATTGTTCTTCTTAGATTTGTTAGATAATTATTCAAGAACACAATTATGTCAATAACGTCTATAAAGGGTGTAACCCATTAGCCATATTCTTTTTGTCATGACAAAGCACATGTCTTTAACATTAATTAACAAAGTTTTCACTAGTGAAATATTGATGTATGTAGTCCTCATCTAAGTTTTTCTACACTCAAAACTCAATTATTATTCAATAGAGAAATATCATTCCTAACAAACCTTCCTTTATGGTAAAACACAAAATTTAGTTCAAAAATCATGAAATCAACATACAATTAAACTACACATCAAATTAAGTTAATATACTCCCTAATGAAATTCTAAAGTCTTACAACTTTTGAAGTTTCGATTTTTCATTATGAATATACACAAATAAATGAATAATTTATAAATAATATCACTCACAAACAACTATCTACAACAATATTAAACAAACCAACTCACTGTTAAACATATATCTAAAACAAAGCCAAATGTGTGTTTCACCAAAAAACAGAGACACAATTAGTACAACAAAACAAAGAAACAAGCATACTTATACTTAACTTCACAATGAAATTACGATTCTGCCTTCATTTTTCCATATAGAACAAATTTCCTCTATCATAATCCTTTCCTCTTTCCCACAAAGTTTTTACCTCGTAATTGTCCAATAAAAAACAATCAATCCCTTTGTAATTTAAAATATCTTAAAAACCTCATTTTATAACTAAACCAAATTAGAAACCCATGTATTCATACTTAGGTAAGATGAAACTATCAATGATGTATCATCCATATAATTCAAAGACTTACTACATGAAAATTTTATTGAAAAATATATTTCAAAAATTAATTTAAATATTTACTCATTTATTTATTTTTAACTAGCCACATGACTGATTAACAATTGTTTTTTAAAATATTTTGGTTTATATTATACTAAATTTTTAAAATTGGCTGTTAGTGGTAATCACCTAATCAAATCAAATGCATTTATTTGAAAAATAAAATCTAAAAATCTTTCAATTAATAAAGGTGTGTCTTAAATCGGTTAACAACTAGCAAAACGAAGGTCTTTTACGTAAAATTATTTTGGGTTTTTTTAATTTAGTTTTAAGTCCAATGTTGATGTAAATTTACGGTGGATTGTACAATATTTGACGTAAAAGCATACATTTATGTTAGGCAATACCAGGTGCAATGTAAAAAGAATCTGCACTAATAAAAAAAAACTAAAATGAAATAAGCATTTATGAACTTATTTCATATTAGTGTGTTGCATATCAAATGCATGATTTTTTAGGACAAAAATTGAAATATATATGAAGAAGATTAAGTTGTATATGTTCAAGGTTATTAATAATTTTGAACTTGAATACCCTAAACTATGTATAACTCAATTTTCTCGTTAAGTGGCCCGACCTCTGTCCTAAATCTGACTTCTTTGTTAACTAATTTAAACAAGTTTAGAAATACCTATTTCACTGTACCATTTTATATTGGTGGTAGAAATGAACCAAGCTAAAAACTGAGGTTTGATTTTCATTTTAAATGTTATAAAAGTAAAACAGAAATCGTAAACTTTTTTTACAACTACAACATATTCTTACAATGACAAACATGACACACAAACAATGGGACATTTATGCAAAGTTATGACCGAGTTTTCCAATACATAATCACGGTCACAAATGAAATTGCAAAGTTTAGCAAACAAACATCAATGAGGAAGCAAAGTCATGACTAGTTGCCTCATGGGAAGGCCACTACAAAAGAAATGCTTGGTGAGAATGAATTTTCAAATCATCACTACTTTGTCATCGAAAAACGAACTCTAACTTGTAAGAGCATTTTCGACCTGTTTTCACATAATGAGAAATGAGGAGGAGAACCTGGATTTGATATTTAATAAAAACTTGAGGTTGGAGTTCTTATTGATCGACGTAAAACAGATCATTTATGTCGACCATTTAGTATCCGACGTAAATTATCAATTTTATGTCATCCTTTGAAGGTCTAATGTAAATCGCTTCAACTTATTTCCGAAAATGTCATCATATTTTGTTAATATGGATTTTTTCACTGTTAAACATAATTAGGTGACATAAAACACTGTCTTTATGTTAATGAGCATAAGATTTTTTTCACGCAAAGATCTTAAAATCTCCTAAATCTTTTTTATCGGCTTCATAGCGATTCAAATTTCTTTAATGCCTAAAAATTGAGTTGCTAAGTACAGATCTGTGGATTTTTCATGTTGCATAAGTACAAAAAATAATTTCACTGAGCCTCCCTTTCAATATTTTGTCAAATGACTAACCCAACTACTTATTAGAAAATAAATAAATACAATTTTTAATTTTTAATTACATAAATAGTTTTTATTTAAATTTAAAAATGTAGTTACTAAAAGATAAAATTAGAAAACATTGTTTTATTATAGATAATTATTGGAATTTAAAAAAAATTATTTAAAAAGTAAAATTGAAAAAAAAATTATATATACTAAAAAGGTGAATGTCATGTATTAATAGTATAGATTATTACACGTTTAACATAAAAAAATATATAAGTATATATATGAAAATGAGAAAGTTGGTGCACTTGATCCAATTTTTTTTTTTCTTTTAAATTCATTTTGATCCAACACTAGTTTTATCCACTCTCTTTGACGATGGTAACAAGAAAATAGATGAGAAACGATGTAGGGGGTAAAATTTGCGAGTTTAATTCCTAAATACTATGCCATGGGAAGGGGGTATATATGGGTAGTTAACATTTTCATCAAAGCCTATTTAAACTTTTTATTCTTCTAAATTTTTAGTTTTTTAATTAACTTGGAATTTTTATTTCATATTATAAACAAATATTTAGTAAATAAATACTTTTAGCAGTTTATAACGTATTTTGAAATATTACTTTTACTAATATTTTAAAGCTTCAAATTATAACTATTTATATAAATTAATTTTTAATAATACTTTTTAAATTAATGTTTCACCTTCTTTCTTAAATAAGATATATATATATATATATATATATATATATATATATATAAAGCTATACAAACAGCATGATAAAAATATATGACATATACTTAATTATATTATTTTATTTTAAATTTGACTTAAAATATTGTAAGATATTGTATAAGATTAGTAATAAAATATGAAATGGAAAAAAAATCTAAAGCAAAACTAAAAATTACTATAATTTAAAATTAATAGAGACTAAATTATAACTATCCTAAAATGTATTTTTAACAATAAAGTTGACGTTGATATACAAATTTCCTTTAAATGCTTCTATTTATATCATTTTACATTCATCACATTAGTGCTAAAGGCTATTTTATATTGATGAATAAAATCACTTTAAGTGTAGTGTAGTATTTTTGTAATTAGTAATGAATATTATAAAAATTGCGACAATGCCATACTTTTGCTGCCAACATGTTGGTGCTATCAACTGTGAAGTGGTTGCTTCAAGAAATTAGTAACATTTTATTTGTTTATATATTTTTTGAGTTGTTTATGTATAAGGTAGGAATAATTTTCATTAAAACTAGAATGAAATTATATTTATTAAGATTATAATATCATTAGAATAATATTAAAAGTAAGATTTATATTAATTTAAGTTAAAGAATAAGAATTAATATTAGCAAATTTATATTTCATATATGCTATTATAAAACAAATTCTTACCATGACGAATCATTAAACAGAATTGCACTTCAAAGAAATTTCTCACAAATAAACAAAATATTTATCAATGTACATATTACATCAATTACTCTAAAGAGCCAATATAATTATGTACTCCAACAATAATTTAGTTGCTTTGCAGGGACACATAATCATTCACAGTAGCATCACTAACATTGTAAGTTTGGAACTCCAAAGTGCAAAATTATATTGCATGGTAATACGACGACGTATGCAACTATATTTCTCCAATCGATTGCATTTTCAAAATTTCATGTTGCTTTATAAAAGTATGAATTATCAACCCTTTTGAAATAAAAATTCTATTGTATATGAGTAACATATTATGTGGACTCTTTAGGGAGAGGAGATCTTATCTTATATTATGTCCTTTATAAATAGTACTTGAGTAATTACGTCGTCTTTTAAGTTTAATTTTAAAACTATTAATTAAGTAATCACTGTTAAAAAAAACTTATATTTCCTGTCAAATTTTGTTTTGAAAATTTTTTCGTAGAAAATATTTACAACTTTTTTTGTGAAAAAAAAATTACATGAAATTGTTACCAATTTTCTTGCAAAATATTTTGTATAAAACACTTTTCGCAACAAATTTTGTAGAAAATACGTGCTAATTTTATAATTTTGTAGAAAATGATTACCCACGAAGGAATTACCTGCCAATTAAAATTCTTATATAAAATGACAGAGAAAAGTCTTTTCTTACAAATATTTTTAACAAATTTGCAAGAAAATTTCATATAATATTAGGAGAGGAAGGAAAAATTAGGAGAGGAAAAAAAGTTAGAACAAATATATCTTGAAAAATGCTAACTTATTTTTGAAACTAATAAAAAAGAACTCAAGAATCTTAAAAACGTCATAATCACCATTTACAAAAAATTTGAAGGTAATTGGATAAACTAACCAAAAGTTATATAATGCACATTTGACGAAAACACCCAACTTTAAATGTTCCATTTAAAAAACTAATCATCATATTAAAATACTCTTGCCTGGAACAATTATTTCTAAAAACTTGGAAATATGCTTCTCTTTATCCTTACTTTCACGTTTAATTAATCTTCTTCCAAAATATCTATAATAGCGTATCCGATATTTTAAGTGTTTATGAATCACTATGACCAGAACTTAGAAAACAAATTTCAGGAAGCCATATTACTTTTTTTAATATAAATTATTATTTTTTAATTAAAAAAGTTTTTATTTTATCCAAACTAACAAATCTTAAAAAAATATGAGAATAATATATATAAAAGTAAAATATAAAGTAATCAACAATGATATATTAAAAAAAAATTACCTTTAGTCAATTTGTTACTTTACTCTCTTTAGATAACTTAAAATCTTCAATAATTGAATTAGAATGAATAATAATTTTCTAGATATATTTGATATGAGCATTCTTTTAGATAAATGTTTTGTACCTCATCATTTTGATTTGGTGCTCATCAATTTTATTTGGTGAGTATTGTCAAATTTGAACCGAATCACGTTCTAACATTCTAAAGAATTTTCAAATTCATTATATGTAACTCTAAGGACTTTAGAGAGTTATTTTTCATTTTCTTCAAATCTTGGATTTTCATGAAGTCTCTCAAGTTTAGTTGACACAAATGTATTTTTTTCATCTTCATCACAAACTTTTCTCTTGAAAAAAAGAATTAATTTGTTTACTTTTTATCATAATTTTTCTAATATAAATTTGTCATTTCTCACCTGTTTAGAAAAAGATAAAATTATGAATATTCCAAATTATATCTCAAAACCAAGACTCAATATTTTAAAAAAATTAACAACTTCTAAATGATTAGTTTCCTCTACCTTAAAGTAATAACGTTCTTCCCTTACATAGCTTCAAAGCCTAAAATAACTCTCTCTACTCAAAGAAGAGTTCGATCATGATTTTATGATTTATAACGGATATAGATATGCCTATAATGTAGAAAAATCACATATAAGAGGAAAACAAATTGCTTCGAAAAAAAGGGGTAGAAAAAGAAATTGTTCGTCCAAAATATTCCTTAACTATTCAATCTTGCCTTAGTGCAATTTAATTTTAAAAATGATGAGAGATTGTGGGTGAAAATTGAAATAGAAAGAAGAGGTAAGAAAAAGATAAGGTAGGGGGTAGGGATGTCATGACAGGTAAGGTACAAGTTATGCATGTAGCTTCCCCATACCCTACCTGTTGGATAAATATCCGCCTTGTACCCATATCCGTGCAGGTATCCACATACTTTTTTTAATATCCACATATATCCACAGGTACATGCATACTTCTTTAATATCCACAGATATCCACGGGTACCCGCGGGTATTGACAAAAGAAATATTTAATATTTAATAAAAAAATTTAACAATAAATTCAAATAAAATATAATGCATAACCTTTATAAATTTCAAACAAAGTTGAAATAGCTCATTTAAATAGTGTTGAATGACAGTTTACAAATAAATAAAGATATTTTAAAACCAATTGATAAAAAATAACCAATACAAAATCAATGTGTTAATATTTTAATAATTTTTTTAATTTAAATTAAAGTATAGCTGGTACGGGTATCAACGGGTACAGATACTATGATACCCATACCTGCCCCGTTAACATGCAGGTGTAAAAAATACTCGTACTCATTATCCACGGGTATCCATTTTCTATCCGTTGCGAGTTTTATCTACGAATACTCACGGGTACGGATTTTTTTTATATCCCTAGTAGGAGAGAGAGAAACCAAATAAAAGAAAACAAAAAATTACAAAAGAGGGTGAAAATGTAATTTTTTCAAATTTTATTTTATTTTTAAACTAAATTAATATAAATAATAAAATAATATATAAATATATTTTGAAATATATATAAAAAATAAAAAAGGAAAAAAACGTAGGGGAGTCCCCTATGTCCTTTAAAAGGACCTTCCCTGACTATGGCAATAGTTTAATGAAATCTTTAACGTTTTCTTCATATAAATAAGCAATTCAACCTAAATACGCTTGAAAAAACTCGCAAGGTTATTTTGTGTGGTTCTAAGTCATGTAAGCTTCATTGTTGGTAGATATGGATGTAATTAGTTTTTAACATTGAAGATGACATTGCTTGTTACTTGAAGTTTGGGTTATGATGAGGATAAAGTATTATTAATGTAGAATCCAAACAAATTGGTGATGGATACAGTTCAAATAGTAGGAAAGCAATAATGATTTTTGTTATATGCTTGTTGGCAAGGCAACTTGGAACCCCACTTACTTCTATCAACTTCCTCAACTTGTTTTCTCTACTTTTACCTCTTAACTTTTGCGTTGCATTTCATCAAACAGTTGGTGTTTGATTCATTTGAATTCCTTGTGTGATCAAAATATTTAGACAACTAATGTATGCAACTATGCTTTAATTGGCTAGTGGGAACCCTACAAATAACTAACCTCATCTTAGTTAATAAGTTAATTTGAGCATTGATGAGATTTTGTAGATTTCATACACTTTTGATATCTTTGCAAACTATGCACAAGCAATACATGATGTAACATCTCAATTTGCTATAGAAGATACGTAACTAGATACATACAAAACATATTTTAATCATACATGAGGAAAAGTTTATCTAATATAATGGTAACATCATTTTCAAAGTACCTTTCTAAGAACTCTAGCTAATATGTTTTTGGTAAACTCATTTCAAATCCTTTTGTTCCTTACCTTCTTATCCATTTTCATTTCAAACTCTTCCTCCACGAACTTACCTTCTCTGTGATTCGACTCTCAATCGGAATCAAGAATTCTAGAATTTTGTGTTCTTGATCTTCTTCTCTTTTTCTTTTCCTTTCTTCTGTTTTCTCTTTTCGCTTCTTCTTCTTCCGGTTAGGGTTCTTTCTATTGTATTCTTTCTTCTTAAGTTTTTTTTTTTAATAAAACTCATTTTAGGTATACTATAACATTTTAGATGGATCAATTTCTCAAAATACACTGATAGCTTATCATTATATAAAAATACTATTATAAAGAAAAATAATAACAAAAGACATGGAACCAAAAAAATATATAAAAAACTTTCTTCGATGAAGCTAAATAACTCTAAATAGATGAAATTTATATCTATTATAAAAATAATCAAGACCAATATTATAAGGCATACTATCATACCAAATTTTATTTTCCAATCATAAAAAAACTAACTTATCTATACAATAATTTTTCTCCCAAAAAATATGAGAATATTTAAACTTCATTCTTTTTCACATTTCAAAAAAAATTATCTATTTTTTTTAAAAGATTATGAAATAATTTAAGAAGAAAAAAAAAGATATTACAAAACAATATAAAATCACTTTCCAATAAAACTTAACAAAAATAACTCCTATTATTTCGGCATATAAATAATTTTTCATCACATAATACACTCATATTCAATTTTAGGCACATATTTCAATTATATTCTTAAATTAAAAAAATTATTTTTATAAAAGGATTAAATTAAAGGCTAGTAACAGGTGTACATACAAAAAAAAAAAAATTGTCATACTTAGAGAGGTAAAAAATCATTCTTCTTATTTTTTTTTTCCGAAAGTTCATCAATTATATAATTTATTTATAATGAGGAAATGTTGATGAAAGGTCCCTTAATGAGAAGAGCATTAAAAGATTAGGTTTGGTTTAGATGGGATGAACAGTGACCTTAATTAAATATAGCTACGTCACTACCATAGCTAGCTTCCTGCTCCAAGATATTTTTTTTATCGTTTAGTATCATTACCTTGTACATGAATATGATCGTGATCATGGTGTGTAATTAACCACATGATTTGGATTAAAATCATTATTAATCATGTTAAAGCTCATCGTTATCGTGCCGTCGCAAGTAAGAAATGTGATGATCTCATGGGCCGGTGATTGGGCCCACTTCTGCTAACCATACTTAATTATCCTTTGAAAATAAAATATTAGTTGCAATAATTAACGTCGAAAGTCTGCGTTTACTTTTGTCCTCATTTGCATCATCTTTGCTCCAAACCTACAACAGACAATTTTTGAATCCATATTTGGTGGGATTCACAGGCCAGAGTTAAACTCCATTTTTCCTTTTACTAAAGACTTTTCATAATATCAAGAAAACGAAAAATAATTAAAATAAAATATTATCAGTCACAATTTATTTCTTTTAAAATATTGCAGTTCTAATGTCTAGTTCTCGTTGTATAAGAGGCGCATGCTAAATGATGAACGAGTTTGATATTTTCAGACTTTGTACTTAATCATTCGTATTATTATATTCACCCAAAAATGTTATTTTAATTTTCTAAGAAACTTCTTAAGTGTTTTTGGAGAAGATGAGAGTGTTCTGGTCTTTCCTTTTGGTTATACACAAGTTGAGAACAGTGAGAAGAAAGAAAACGATGGAACTTAAAATATTTGTATAATTTCAAAGAGACTAGAACGATACCGATTCATTTTAGTTTAGCTATATACTGTTCGACAATATTTTAATATATACTTAAAAATAATTGTGATATATTATTTTTTTTCCTTTCTCTAAATATCAATCTACTTTAGTTAATACCTAAAAAATATTAATATCAGATAAATTTCAATTTTTTACATAAATTTAAAAATTAAAAACGGTATTAATGCTATTATAAGAAAAATCATTACATGGTCAAATTTATAGGAACTAGATATGCTTGCTTCATAGATTGATTGGTGTTAGTCAACATTATCTGCTTTCAATATTAGGGTAGGCTAGGACCCAGGTCTCTTCAACTTATACCACAAGGCAACAATAGCATCTTTTTATTTCCCTTCTTACTTTCTCTGTTTTAGTTCTTCCAAAATTAACCAAATCCAAACAATAACATGCTAATTGGATAAATACACACACACACTGCAATAATGCAAAATGCTGCTGGAGATTTAATATACCAAGAAAAAAACATGATGGATACAAACTAGAAATGAAGTAATAATAGTAAAAATCCATCCTTGGAGCAGAAAAACATAGCTCATAACGGATGGAACAACAGAGAAGGAAATCACAAAACCGTCTCCTTCTTCTCTCATCATACCAACTACCTTTGCTACATTCAATACTAAATAATTATAGTGCAGAAGAGTCAAGTAAAAACCTTGAAACAAGGTTGAAAAACAGAACACGGTGAATGGGTGCTGAAAGGCCCTGAAATACAATGAGCCTTAGTACAGCACAGATATTCTAAGAATGAATATTAGAGACAGGGTTGGTTCACAGGTTGTGGTAAAAATATCAGCAACCAGTGAGAAAGAAGCAACTAGGAGAAGAAAATTAACTTGAATCAATCCTGATCCTTCCATAAGTAACCTGATTCCGTGTTGTGTTCTTGTCTCTGAGCATCATCAGAGGCATCATTGATCTGTTGCTGATTGGAATTTGAAAAAGGAACGTGTGATTGGTAAAGAAGATTATTGGTGGGATCCAAATCATCCCACACAGGGCTACCGGGTCCCCAAGCTGCAGGAATAGCATTGAACCATGCAGACATTTCTCCCCAAACAAGTTCCTGAGAAACCCCTTCACCTCCTTCTGCAGAAGGAGCAGCAGCATGAACCTCATCGCTCACAGTGGCGTCGCTCGATCCAATTCCCGAGTCATTCTCATTAGACTCTTCTCTTGGCATGTCACGGCCTAGAGGAACAGGTTTTTGTTCATGCTGGTCTTGAACAGGTGAAGAAGCTTCTTCTTGAACTTGTTCGTTTTTGTCCTTGTTGAGGAACAGTTCGGGGAAATTGAGTCTGGCATTTTCTCCTCGGAGTTTGAAGGCTTCGCGGTCGTAGGCCATGGCGGCGTCCTCCGCCGTGTCAAATGTGCCTAGCCAGAGACGCGTTCTGTTTCGAGGAAGACGAATTTCAGCGACCCATTTTCCCCAATGGCGTTGCCTCACTCCTCTGTAGAGCTTGGTGGTGTTTATGGGCTGCGTTGGAGGCCTGAACAATGGCCTTCCATCTGGCCCCAAGTGGGTAAACATTCCTCTGGGACTTAGACTCAGAGCGTCTCTCCAATGCTGAAGAAGTTGCTGCGGATGCTGTTGATGATGGTGGTGGTGGTGTGGAAGAGAAGAATCTCGGGCCATGATTGGTGGAAAGGGAAGGTTTTGTTGTTGGGACCCGAATGATATCATCTGCTGTTGGTGGTTTTGGAAAGAGGGGTGAGGGAAAGGTGAATTTGCGGCTCCGAATTGGTGCGGGAATTGCATTGGGTGTTGGGAACCGTTGAAGGCGAAAGGGAACACGATTCTGGAAGAGGATGAGGGAGGGGCAGAGAGAGGAGAAGGTTGAAAAGGAACAGAAGAAGAAGAAGAGGAGGAAGATTGGTTTGTTTCATGCCGATCGGGGCTCCGGATTTTCTTCAGAGGTCTATTATGTGAAATGGAAGTATCATCAAAAACTGGCTTCCATTGACGCCTCTGAGAGCTTGAACCCACGCCGTTTCTCTTTTCAATCTCCCAATCAACGCTTTCACTTCCCTTTTCGGAACAATTGTGAGTTTCATCTCCCACATCGAATTTCCCACTGTTCGCTGCAGCCATGAGTGTTTATAAATACACAACACTGCTCGCTCTCCCAAAACTAAAGCTTGTTTCGAGGAATTTAACTTAATATAAGATGAATGGTTTCAGGAAATAAAAGTGATCGAAGCTCAGGTGTAAGAAAACAAAGATCGAGTTTCAGAATCTGGGCTTGTTCTGTTCTAACACTGATAAAACAAAAAACAGAATCGGATGCGAAAGTTATTTCCTTTAGAGCTACCCATCTTGAATCTGTGTGTGGAAAGAGAAAAAATCAAAGAAGAGAGAGCGAGCAGAGATGATTTCGATGAGAGATTTTGATGCGATGAGAAAGAGAAGCCGAGATTGTGTTGTGAGGGAAAAAATAGGGTTGGGAGAGAGGTTTATATGAGAGGCAGAAAGAGGTTTAAATTGAACTTTTATTTTAAGAAAAAATGATAGTTCATGTGGTTGGCTAGAGTGGAGCCCACAAGGTTGTGTCTTTGCTTCAGCACCAATCTCTTTCGATAATTTCATTCTCTACCACCTTCGGTCACCTTTCAGTCACGCACTCTGAGATTAATGTATCAGCTTTCCACATATTGCAACAAAAGCAAGTTGGAACCAAACAGTTACATAACTGTGCTATTCATGTGTTAAGAGGGGATTGGTGTTATCATCATTGCTCAGATATTTCTTCTACACAAATTCCATTCTGTTTTACTACAAAGATTAAAAATAAAATAATTTTTTGGGACAAGATTCATGACTTAAGAAAAAAGCTCTTGCAGCAGACATTGTTCTGTTGTGAAGGTGGATGATTCATGCACCAAGGACAAAGGATAAAAAAAAAGCTAGTAGATATTTTGGGTCGAAGATATTTATGCTTTCAAATAAAGTATAGTATCTCCTGAAGAATTCTTCAATTTCACCTCAAGCCGATTCTAGCAGCACAAAACAAAAATTTCTTCTCAAATCATGGTTTGTTCCAGTGGCAAGCATAGAATAATTAACTGCTCTTACCAAATTCTATTAAACTAATTGATGCCTTATTTTAAAATATAGTAATATACAAGTTTGTTCTTTTTAAATTTTCCATCATCGTCAAAGCATTAAACAAGAATAGAAAAGATGATAACTAGTGATTTTTATACATATAGTTTCTGGTGATAAAGATTCATGAACTTTTGTTACGTTCATTGAGGTTGCTCTAACCTTGAACAACTTGGTCGATTAGACAGCATAGTTTTTGTTTTCTAACGTAAAACAAAACAAAAATATTGTTTACTTACTCCATTTATCTTTTACAAAGAAGTATAGAAGAATATAGATGAGAATGAAAGAGAAGAAATACTATAAATATACGAAAAGCTGACTAGTGTTTGAGAGTAGTTCCTTTTGAAAGTTTAATTCAGTGACTGAAGCAGCTTGCTTGAAGTATGTTTATTATCATTATCTCCATCCAATTAGTCCCTTTTCTAGTTATTGATGTTTTTACAAATTTACCTCCACTCATGTTTAACAATTATTACAGCAGTAACTTATCACAAGCATTAAAATAAATATTGTAATCCAAATACAATAATTATTTTTTCTTTTTGTATTTATTAAATACTCTTTAATGTGTATATAAGCTTAAATATTAGTAGATATAAAAAGCAAAAATTTACTATTGGAATTTGTAGGATGATTGAAATTATTATACTGGTTCTTTTCACCACCGATGAATTTATTAATTTGTATTTATATATGTTTTTAAACGAATTTATGTTTAATTTGTGCATAAATTCATTTTAGTTTATGTAAAAAACAATTACACTTTAGAATAATTTATATTAACATCTTAATAATTATGCTAACCAAATTGTTAATATTAAGAATGCATAAAATGGATTGCACAATCATACAATTTGAATTTGGGATAAGGTGGACTTGACATTCAAGCTTTCTTTCATCAAACTTAATTGAATAAATACAAACCTCCAATGAGAGTAAGAACATGGTGAGTAATGCACATTTGTTATTTAGTTAGGCACAAATGAAGTTTTTTTTTCCTCTTTTCAAAAACAACAAAGTTATAGGCCTTTTTTTTTTTTAAATGAGATTTCTTTTAAAGATTTCAGTTACATTTAACAAATATAATCATGTTTACACTATCCAACGATTTAAACTATCTAATGACTCTTTAAAAGTTTGAAAATATGGAACAGTAATCTAGGTCTACAATTACTATGAACACAGTAAAAAAACTAAACCGTTGTACATAATATATATATATTGAGAAGCTGTGAGTTCAATTTTTCCACTAATAAATAAAAGATTGAACGGTAAAAAAAATGTGAGAAATTATGAGTTCAATTATTTTACTAATGCTTAAGAAATATAAGGTTGATTTGATGGATTTGAAAAAAAAGAATGAATCATATTGTTATTGATGACACTCAAACCACGTTTACATTGCAAATACATTGTGTGGTTACCATTCAATCCAATGACACCGGTTCTCATGTTACATGACATGTTTTTATTATGCATCAATTTTTCTTTATGAACTCCTTTTAATTTCACTACATTTCTTATATTGTAAAATATAGATTTTTTTTAATCCTATTCAAACGAAAATTAAGATTGTGTATATTCCCAACAAAGTGGTATCTAATTATAAGCAAAAAGTATATTAAACTTTTTTATTGTTATTTATCATAACAAAATTTCATATTTTTATACAACTTTTAATGTGAATATTTTACAAAATTATGAGAAATGAATTCTTTTACAAATATGCATACTAATTGGATGTGAAATATGGATATTAATTGTAATTTAAAATCTTGAAAGAATACATTTATAACTGTAGTGAATTTTGTGAGACTTGGGTGAATTTGGCAAGGTTGGTTAAAATGAATTTTGTGAAGAGGGTGGTAACGTTGCGTTGCATGTGGGTAAAGAAAAGCAGAGGAAATTTGTTGAGGTACAGCATCCACGTATTCTACCCTCACTTTCACTTTCGGTGGAACAATTCAAACATTTGAAACCACTCTTGGATATGCTTGTCGTTACAAAGTCAATACCATAACATTTTTTTTTTCATAGGTCGGTGAGATCGGCACGTGTCGGTGCTCCATTATAAACTTTCATCATTTTGTTCTTCTACAATCCTATTATTATTTTCACTATTATATTCATTTTCTTTCGGTCAAACTCATATCACACCAAAATATCAAGGAAAACATCTATTCGTAACATACATAAGAAACGATGAGATCAATATTTTTTTTATAAGCTATAAAAAAAAACACAATTAGTTTTTTATTTTATTTCTGTTAGAAGACGACAATTTATGAGAGTTTATTGATTTATCGTAGTTAGCCAACCGAACTCGATTTAAAACACAAACTTCAAAGCTTACATTTCTTCTAATAAATTTCATTAACAGTTACAGTAATTTAGGTATCCAACTTTGGAAGCAAATGCATTGTATTAGCTTCATGATTACATTATTTTCAACTGCAGTGTTGAAATAGATTTGACTTTATATTTTGCTACGCACACACATTCATAATTTCATAGTCACAACAGCTGGTTTTTCCAGATTCAGTGAAAGCTAAGGGAAATTTTGAAAAGGCAACATCGTAACAGAGGTTCCGATATATGAAACAAATGTTGTTGGAAACATCGACGTCATGCAGCAATGTGAGAAAATTTCTCTGGATTAATAACACGTGGCTCCATTTCCTGTGAGATGAATTGAAGAAAATATCTATGTGGAAACATGGAAGATGCGTTTTCCATCTTTTTTGTGTTGGTACCACTGAAGGAATCATAAGAACATTTTTTGGGGTCTTCTTCTTTGACCGTGTAACACAACTCAATTCACCTACTTCTCTGTTTCTCACTAATTTAGGACACGTATACATGTATGTACGATGAATGTGTTCGGAATTAGGCACTTACTTTCATATGTTTTAACACTTTTTCTGAAAGGGAAATTATTCTTTAAATTTTATTTTTTATTGTGTAATATGATTTAATATAGATCATTGATTTTTTAAAAATAAAATTAATGATATATTAATCAATAATTTACATTAAATCATGTTAAAAAATAAAGAATGAAAATAAAAAAAATTATAATATCATTATCATTTTAAAAATGATAAAAAATGTGAGTATAGTCGCATAAAATATCAGTTACTCAAAAGTTTGAATTTGTAATTTAGCACTCAAAAGTTTGAATTTGTAATTTAGTAATATATTGTAAAAAAGATAACTTAATAGTTTGATTTTATTTTGTAATGTTTGAAGTATTTCTTTTTGTAATTTTAATTATATGGATTCCCACCTGACAAAAAATCAACTCTAACATATTGTTTACATTTATTAAAATAAAATATAGCGATTAAAGGATTAAAACTGTTTATTGATATACTAGAAATTTTAATTTAAATATATAAAGGGGAGACTGGTTTATTAGTTTTCAACAATAATTTTTTTTTCGTTGTTTGAAACTTCTAAATATGAACTAGTTATGTGGCAAAAGCAAGACTACAACTTATTCATTTTGGATGTATAATGTACCTAGGGTTTGTTTCAACAAACTATCATAAATAGATAACACAACATGAAAAATAATGAAACAATTTTTTTCTGTAAATTAATTCATAAAAGATTCTCATATACATTTTATAGCTTGTTATTTTTATATATAAACTAATTTTATTTATGAAGAAACTTATTTCATTTCATCATTTTATTTTTCTATTTTTAGAAATACCAACTTTTCCAAACACACTCTTATCCATATTTTGTTTATCATATATTCTCTCTTTCAATATTGTTAATTGTTCTTACCGAAAAAGAGTGTAGATATATTTTGAGGTAAAAATGATAACATTTCATCTAATTATCGGTGAAGAATAAAGAAAGATTCACTTATAAAAGATTATTAGATGCTCAAATTACTAAAAGTATGAGAAACTACCATTATAATAGTGACTTGATCAAATTAATCTACATTCATAGACTTCTTTGGACCTAAATCGAATTACTCGATATATTTTTAACGAATAAGAATATGATTTGATTATTGAATATTTGCTATATGATATTGTCATATATGCTTATGAACATTTAAGTTAAGTCATTGAAAATGATTTAATTGGATTATATATGTTTTAATTAAATTTATATTATTTGATCATAAATGTATATTTTTGCATATCTCAATACAAGTAAGTCCCCCAAACTTGGAATTCATAAATTAATGAATGAAGTACTTATGAATTGATACATTTAATATGACATAATTTGTGATATAGTTTCATATATTATATCATTTAGAAGTTAAGACCCATAACAATTTATATATGACTTCTTATTTGATACACCTTTTTAAATCATTCAAATTTAAAAATAACTTAATGATTAACCTCAAGAATATTATATGAATAGATTTAAGGTTGAAACAGCAATGATTCATGTCCAATACCAAATTTCGTAGCACAAATATAAGATAAGATGGTAAACATATAAGTTAAGTATTTAAATACGTGATAAAGAGCTTGACCTCCAAGTTTATGTACATAGAAAGATATATATTAGTATGTTAAGTATATAAAATATAATGATAAGTTATGATCTGATAAATATCTGGGTAAAGATGCAATGTTATGATGAGTTTGGTAGCTGGGAAAAACAGTAGAGTGGACTTTTGTTTGAGGTGTTGTTGGAATGTAGGAGAAAGTCATCGCCACTAGTGCCAATAAAATACATAATAAAAATAATGTTCAAGCAAAGTCAACTCGTTTATGGATTGGAAGTGCTCCAAACATGGCGCATATTCAAAATATATAAAAAAAAAAAAAACAAGACTTTCCGAGTACATGTTATATAATTAAAAAGTACAATGTTCTACATTAATTTATCACAAATTTTTAAAATTATCCATCTACTTCACATTTCGGCCCCTTTCTTTTTGCTAAGCTATTGTTTATGATTGTAATATAAAAATAGAATGGGTGGCACTATCGGACAGAAAACATAGAAAATGGGCCATTTTGGAGCACCATTGTTGACCGATGCAACTCCAACATGGGTGGAGGTTTCTGAAGGGAATGAAAATAATATTAATCAACTAATTGCTCTTATTAATCCGATAACAGTGGAACGTGAAATAAAATGTCCAAAAAAGTTTGCTAGAATAGATTTTAATTTGTTTTTTAAATAATGATTTTGATAGCATGTTATAAGTGAACTTTAAGTCTAATTCAATCTCACAAAATCGGTTTGTAAGTTGAAATTTGCATCTCACTTATATATTATAAAATTGCTTTATCTTTAGTGAGATTTTTAATATTAATTATTTAACGAGTAAAACAAGGTGTAAGATATTTATAGTTATCGTGGAAGAAAGAACCACATTAGTGTAAAATAATAGTACTACAGGATTATAATTTTGTAGATAATAACTCTGATAATTGGATGAAGCATACGTGCGTGTATATCAAAAGCATTGACATAATAATCATTGCTGCCCCCATTAATTTAGCTATAATACTTCCAATATCAATTGCTTTCCACTCTCATGGGATATATATTGGCGCTCATAATTAGACACAATCGTCGAATGCTGCTCCACTAAATAATTACACACTAAAATAAAAATAAAAAAGATTAAAATATATAATAATACAATGATCAATTACCTTATATCAATTAAAGATAAGACAAACTTACAATATATAAGTGGATGCAAATTTTATCTTACAAACTGATTGAATTAAGTGTATTATATAGTCATTTGAAGTCAATGAAATTTGTTGTTTGTTAGATTTATGTCTTGATATTCGCTATCAGATTACTATTAAACCATCATTAATGTTTAATCTCACGTTTGATATGTATATATCTCGACATAAATGAAGTATGTTGGATATTAAAAATAAGATGAATTTACAATATGTAAATAAATGAATTTTTTACCTCAAATAACCTTTTAGAATCAAGTTAAATTTAATGTTCATTTCTTAATAATAATTATAAATGGATAAATAAACAATGATTTTATAATCAAATTCTATGTATAACTTAGGGATGGCAATGCGGGCCGACCCGACCTGTTTAGGTCTGGCTTGCATAAGGCCCGCACATCGCGGGCTGGCCCGTCCCTCCCCGCACAATTTATGCGGGCTGCAATCACTGGCTCGCTCCGCACATCACTTTGCCCGCGGGCCTACGTGCTGACCCATTTTTTTTTTTATAATAAAACTTTCAATGTTTAAAAATTAGGAAACTTTAAGAAGTTCACAAAATTAAATAAAGGCTTTAAAGAATTGGATGATAAATTGATAATTTAACATTTTCATCATATTCATATTCATACTATAATTACACTAAATACTTAAACAAATAAGTGCACCCACAATGGTTTTATCCGTTCTAACATGATTACATTAAGTAGTGATACCTATGATTTATATAAAAAAATATTGTAATTATAATAAAAATTATTCTTAAATAGTGAAATCAATTTAGTACTTAAATGGAAAGCTTTCTATCCAAATTTATAAAATACTACTAAATATTACAACGAATCATTCTTCGAGTCAACATTTTGATACATTTTCTTATTAGTTTATTAAAATACAAATGTAATTAACACCATAAATGTCAAGGCTATAAAGTCTGTCCTATTTAAGATATGTTCGGACATTAGAAGGTAACACAAGAAATGTTGAATTTGCTAACAAGTTCCCAAACCAAATTATTGATAAAACCTAATTTCTAAGGTTTTAGAATGTGTAATTAAATTAGAAAACTATATTTATCCCATTCAAACATTGTTAACCCTCCAATATTTTAGCTTAACACATCCACCAAAGAAAACGTGGGTTGAACTGGTAAGAGGATGAGAAATAAAATATCGCAATCAACTTATCACCTTATTAAAAAAAGTATAAAACAATAATCCGAAGCAATTAGCTTTACCATTTCCAAATAGATAACTAAAGCCCAAACTCAATATTTACTAAAAAAATAATTTTCATTAGTAATTCAAACATAACTAACTGAAAATATGAGATAAAACACCAATTAAAGTTATTTAAAAAATATTCATAAAAGAATTTTGAAAAAGAAAAGGCGTCCTCAACCATTTTACGAAATCAGTTATAACTACAAGGACTATCTGAAAACATGGATTCAAAATAAAATAGTATATTTAAGAATAATTCTTAAATATACCACTTTTAAGAATAACTCACATAAAATATTTTTTTACTAAAAAAATATTCAAACTTGTAATGAAAGGGCTAATTTTACTGAAATAAAAAATAATTTCTTAGTTTATAGAAGAATTAGTTACCTGAGGGGAATTAATTTGGTCGGTGGGGTTAAGTTCTGAATAAATCTCAAATACATATTTACTCAGATTTCTTTTCTAACACATAAAAATATATTTTATCTATCCGATAGCTTTGATTCACAGTAGCATCAAGTTCCGAAAACAACCAAATCATATTTCTCGCAAGTTGTTTACATCTATGAAAAACTTATACTTCGAGGTTCTGTCCGAATTTCAAAATCCAGAAAAATCCAAAATCAAATATCAAAATTCAAGAAAACAAAGAACCGGATTTCAAAATCCAAAAAGTACATATAATCTATACGGTTATAATTACAAGGGATAGCAAAAATACATGTATTCTTGGATATCGATGAATAAAATATGTGACGGATAGATAGTACTCGCAGATATTTACTATCTACGGTGGTGGATAGCGGCTATTTAAATACTTGTTTATAAACGAGTCAAGTGTAGGTATCATATTATCTGTACTCGTGGATATCCATATGTGAAAAATTAAGATTAAAATTAAAATTATGTCTAATAAGTTAAATTTAATTAAAATTAAAATTCAATTTATATTTTATTTAATTTATAATTTATTTTCATTTTTTGTTAGAAATTGGGTTACAGGTACCTACTATTCATATCCGAGCCATTCCTAATTATAATGAGCATCATAGTGAAAGGCTTTGGTGAAAGAATAAAGCCCCTTTTTATATCAATCATTAGCTTCACTAATTTCTTCACAGTTTATCCTTCGATTTTTATTTACTGAACCTGGCCAAAGGATTTCCTTTACAATGTATATGTTTTAGATGACAAAGCTCTTTACGTAAATCAGTTGCGTAGTCTGCTTTCACAGGGGCCTCCTTCCAGAAAGTAATTCATGTTGAACCATATGCCCAATAACGTTTTCGTGCTATTATTTTATTTTTTTGTGTATTTGGGCCATTTTAGAAAAAAAGAAACGAATCTGATTGCAAACCTTCTCATATTTCTTACTGCTAGTAAGCATTAACCATTGTGATCTTACATGAATAATGGCAAAGAATATATGGTGATAGCAAAAAAACCAATCTCAGAAAGCTATTTGAATGGGTGATTCAAAATTTACTAGGTAGCAGCACTACTGTACAAATGATGTTTTTATACGCCTCCTCTACTTGTTTTGGTCCCCACTGCAATTCATGTTTTCCAGGCGCTCTCTCTTTAGAGCAGTGAACTTGGCAGCGATTTCATCGTAGTCTGGCAACTTCGGATGAACATGGTTTGGATGTTGAGAAAAACATGAATATGTCCTTAACATGTTGTCTTTGCCGTTTTGGTGCCTCTCTTGGGGCATGCTCACGGCCCTTGAATAGCCACCTTTTGTTTCTATTCTCCTTGAGCACCAACTGTTCCTTTCATTGTACACTTTGGGAGAAGCACACATTTCATGGTTTCTGTTAGCAGCTACGCAATCTGAGTAGTTGAATGCACCATATTCAGCTGCATTACTATAACTCCTCCTGTTTGGTCTCTGAGGGATGGTAACCAATTCTTCATCATTGTAAAGGCAAAAGTAACAAGGCTGGTTCAAGCTGCACCCACTCGTTTGAAAGTTGAAAACTTCTCTTCTTGGGCCTTCTTCAGAGAAACCCTGTAGCATCAGTCTCTTCTGCCCATCATAACTTGGTGGGAGAATTCCTTCTACAAATGGCTTATGCTGCTTTCTGTGGTAATGAGTCCTATGCTTTTGAGCTGAGAGACTTTTGCATGGTTTGTGATAATATATCATGTATCCAATATCCATACGGCCTAGGTTTTCCACCAATGATCTCCTTCTTGATCTTTTCTCTTGTTTCCTTTTGCTCTTTCTACAGCTCCTTGTGCTTGAGTTCTCACTCTCTGATCCATCTTCACCCACATCACTCTCATCAAAACCAGAACATCTGAACTTCAATAGCATTTGGTCTTGCCTGACACAATCTTTTGCTTCAGAAAACTCCTCCATGTCATCCACATATTGTACCATTTCTTCGGGATACGGAGCACTTTGTGAAGAACATGTTAAAGCCATTCTTTCACCCTTGTTTTGTGTATCAAAACTTACAGAAGAAACTAGCTCAGGAAAGTCTATCTCTACTACTTCCTTTTCCGAAGGAAAACTCACGATATATGGGGGATATTGCTGAACAACAGGAACCATCGCAGAAGCAGATTCTGGCAGAGATGAATCACTTGTTTTGGAACTGAATGAATTAGCACATGTCACGTCTCTTTTCTTCTCTTCAATCTCTGAAGGGTAGACTTTAGATCCTGCAACTGAATCAATTTTGTGAGCATCACTTTCCACTAGTTGATACCCTTTGTCTTCATTCATCTGTACAAAAGAATTCAACATAATTTGGTATCAGTAAATGACAAAATTATAAACTCGTTAATACATTCAAATGTATTAAAGAACATTGACCTGCAGATGTTTCCAAAGAGGGTAGTATTCTATGGCTAAAACCTTTTGTTGGAGGCAGTTATCTCTGGCTATTTCATCCAACATTCTGTACTTAATTTCATCCGGCACAGACTTTACAGAGAGCTTCTCTTTCAACTGTGATTTCGAAATTCCATGAATATATGTATTCATCACTACCAAATATGGAATATTTACTTGACTGTGAAATAAAATAAAAAAAAAAAAACTAATGAAGTAGTACTTGTTTGTTCACAAGATTCCCAGGAAATAGCTCCACAGCTATGGTTGCAAATCTCTCACCATAACGCTGTCCAAAGAGGTTCCTGATAATACCAAGCTCAGGAAGTTCCCCACATCTTGCCGAAGCAAATATAAGACTAGAAACTGCTTCATTAATGTCATTTGGACGGTCCCTGTGCCTCCTAATATAGGAGAGTTGCTTAAGGACAAATTCACAGAACTCATCTAACAATTCATACGCCGAAGCTAGGCTTTCATCTGCTATAAGCTGCCCAACCTGAAGTTTTGTACATACAGAAACATACGTAAATGACACACACTATCAGTAATTACATTTACAAGGAAAATTTACCAAGCCAATACAAAACAGAGTGGCATATTAAGCTATTGAACATTAACAAAACCTACAATAAAACCCTGCAACAACTTTACTTTATGGAAAGTATAAAACTACTATCATGAATAACATTAACAAACCCGGTTCAGTGCAGTTTCTTCATGGCCACTTTGTATTAGCTCTGCCAAGTCCTTTCGCAGTTGCCTCGCTATTGCAAGCCTCTTGTTCTTGAGCAGGCCGAGCCGGCACCGTGCTCTTTTGATCGTCCTCTTGCTGCAAACCACCAAAGCCAAAACCAAAACAAAAACAAGAGTTACGTAAACTTCAACTCGTGCACAACTTCAAGCTGTGATCAATTCACATGCAGTTTAGTTAATTACCATTTAGAAGCTTTGGACCAACCGAACAATATGCCAAACATTTCTGTAACTTGATGCCACTCTCTGAATTCATTAGAGATGTGAAAAAGCAAGCTTTAGTTTATTATAGAAAGCAGTTTTGCGAACCAAACAGAGAAAAGAATGAAAAAAAGAAAAAAGTTACTGGAAGTGACGAAAAAGCACCTGCACCACGACAGTTACAGTTGAGGTTGAGCTTTGTTGAGATAATTTAGATGAGAGTGGTTTGAAAAAGAGAGAGTGTGCCAAATTAGTGGGACTTAATTTGAAAGAAGAAGACGGAGACAGTTGTGGTCTCTTTGAAAAATAACCGCTCCACTTCACCACCCCTGTTTTTCAGATTTTGGACACGTTAAGATTAGACATGTTCTATTAACAACTTCTGAGACATGTTTAGTAGTACGATGTATGAGATCTAACTTATGGTGATCAAGTACAAGTTTTGATATAGTTAATCACAAGATTAATAGTTTAAGGGATAATTAAAGTTGAGTGCAGTGATGAAACACACGTTGGTATCAGAAAAGAAGTAAGCACGCGCATCAAACACAAGTAAATAATGAAGTAAGGAATTGTATGATTGAAGTGAACGGTAAGAAGCACGCGCTGACGCAGACACTGACACATGTAATTGTCATTAGTGAAAAAAATTCAAAGAAAAGAAAATAAACACAGTTGTTCAGGAAACTAATGTAATTATCTTAACCATGCGTGGCCGTTTGTTGTTAGCTTTTTTTTTAAGCAAAAACCGATAACCAATTCAACCCACTTCCTTGTAATACGTAATTCTAGGACGTTCACCAACTCTCATGTTTTTAAAAGGTTTTAAAAAATATAGAGAGATGAATACACATAGGAACATCATCATCGTCTAAAGCTCTAAACTTTCATTGTTTTGGGGTCATTCTTAAATGAAAAATGTAAAAACGTACAATTATGAGTATATTTTTTAGGAAGCAGGATCTTATGATTCATGTATGATGTTGTTAAGTTGCACTTTAGGTGGTTGTTGTTTACTTGTTTTGCGTGAGCGAATCGTATGCTATTCTTTTGTGTTGTATTGTTCTGTTTTTATCGTTGTTTACAATGTAGGGACTCGACAAATGGATAAGGAATAAAATTAGGTTTCTAACTTTATGAGTGTAATATTATTTCTTTTACTTTCTTTTCAATTCTTAATTGAAATCGTGCTACTGTGGGGTGAATTTTTAGTTTTTGAGTATTTCCAGTAGCTTTAGCGTAAACTATCTTTTTTCTAAACAAATAAAGATAAAGTGAGAAATTTCAGTTGCTAATGTACACATAAAAACATTTAATAACATATATAAAAAATTGATTAGGGTAATAAATTTTGAATGCCTTTAATAATATATTGATAAGCTAAATTATAACTTGAGAAATTTATAAAATTAACTTATAAGACTAGGAATGTACCCCATTTATATATTATAGTTTTATTTTATTTTTTAATTTGTGTGAGATTTCCATGATAATGTAAAAAAAAAAAAAAATTAATTAAATGTTAGATGAATTTAATTTGTATAAATTTATTGATTGGGACCCAAAAAAATATCACTCTATTGATTAGGAGTCTCATTCCTAATCTCTATTTTATTTTATTTATTATTACTTTGACTAACTATTATTTAGCCCTATTTACCTGTATAAAGATTTATTAAAATATCTTTTCGATATATATATATATATATATATATATATATATATATTCTAATTTCACTGTACTAAAACCTTTTTACATTTATAGAAAATAAATGTACTTCAATTTAATATAATGATATCCCTATTTTATTATTTCCCGAGAGTCTTGAATTTTTCTCTTTAAAGTTGATTATAAATGATAATCCTTAAGTATTGGTGAAAAAAAATAGTAGGTATACGCAAACCATCATTTATCAAAATAGATTACTTTACATTTCATTGATTTTTGTTTTAAAGTAATAACATAAAATTAATTCTTATTTTACTAGCATAGTGATATATTAATATTTTAAAATAAATAAATTTCATAAATTTTATTAATCGTACCAAAATAACTAAGACTTTTATTTTATGATTTTTCAATAATAAAGTGGACAAGCATAAATAATAAGAGAAAAAGAGTTTGAAATTGAAAATTATATAACCAAAAATCTCTTTTTGGTAAGAATTTTTTTAATAAAATATTAATCACTTGCAATAACAATATTTTATAAATTTGATTAACAAGATTAAAAAGAATTGATATTATCAGAATTTCTATATTTTAAAATATATTTAATAGGTAAGACGCAAACAATATATGTAAAAGAAAAAAAAATGATCATGCTAAAGATATAAAGTTATGATAAAGAAGTATATGTACATATAAAGTTAAAAGATATAAAACATATTAGGTAGATAAAAGGATAATAATTTACGTATTAATATATTCATAGTATAGAACAATAATTCTTAATCGAAAGCAAAAACATTCATACCTTTTAAAGTAGCACAGAGAGATAGAAGATGGAATCACCTTTGCCACCACCACATATCGCAAAAACTATATCATCAATAGCCTCACTTTACCATCAACTTTACTATAAAAAAGGCTAAGGAAGAACAAATTATGAATTTGATTCCATTAACAATTTAAAAAAATAAAATTGATCTGATGAGTTTAATAAAAAAATATAAGAAGTTATGAATTCAACTTTTTCACTTTTATCGATAAAAAATAAAAACATGAACGTGTAGATGTTTTACCCAAGTGATATGATAATTCTCTAATAGACTATTTACTTTCTTTTCTTTTGTCTGAGTTTTAGTGGTTCTACTTATAAAGTATTTTTTTACTTGTAATTCTTTTACCAGATTTAAGGTTTAAATCTTGATTTTTTTTTTCATTTTATTTATTATTATCTTAATTAATAATAATTTGATTGTAATTGGTTGTATTAGGATTTTCTTCATATTTTGTTTCAAATTATGTATTTATTGAAATTTAATTATGATAAAATCTTTCTACATTTTTAATAAATAAATATATTACTACTAAAAGTTCTCATATTATATTGAAATTTTTTTGTAAATTTGTTAAAAAATTTGTAAGAAAAAACTTTTTTCTCATATATTTTCTAAAATTTTTAATTGGAAGATAATTCTTCTGTGGATAATTATTTCCTACAAAATTATAAAATTCGTAAGTATTTCTTATAAAATTTGTTACGAAAAATATTTTATATAAAATATTTTACAAAAAAATTAGCAGCAATTTTCTGTAAATTTTTTCTCATAACAAAATTTATAAATACTTTTTATAAAAAAAAAATTTAAAACAAAATTGACAAAAAATATGAATTTTTTTAGTAATGTAATTTGTTTGTCCTTTTATATTCCTACGAGATAAATATACCTGATTGTAATAAGATATTTCTATATTTTAATAAATAAATATACTGTAATTTATTTGTGTGACTGTATGTTTAGAAGATAAATATACTCTAATCTATTTATTAATACTACTTGTATCTTATTATGTTGAATTAGTCTTTAACGATATAAAACTTGGTGATGATAGAGTGTGAAAAGACATACATGGTTTTTATAAGGAGAAAGAGAAGAGTATGATGTAAAATGAATGTAAAAATGAGAGAAAAATAAGTTTTTTCTATTTACATTTAATATGTTAGGAGTATATGGTGCTATGGAAACAAAATGAAGTAAATTAAGAACTATACCTAATGAGGTTCTACGAATATACAGAAAGCTTGGAAGCTTTCAGAAATCTATTCCGTAGGTGAAATCTTTATCCAAAATACTAGGCTTCGAGTTGGGTTTCAAGTTGTCAACAAGCAAGGAACAATTTACATTAGCCACGATTTTCTGGAGATGAATAAAATCTTTAATCACAAACCTTATGGGAAGTTTCACTGTTACTAACAAAGGAATTTTCCCTACATGCTGGTCTTCCATGAAACGATTTTGCCTCTGAGCACCAAATTTGCTTTCCCCCTTCAACTCAACGTTGATGTTTGTTATGTTCTTCCCTGGCTGCAAGAAAGAAGGTATCTCCCCAGAGCAAATTTGAGCCCCTGAGTACATAACCCTAACTTCATTTTCCAAATAATCCATCCCAATATCTTCATTCGGATTCTCTGCTTTCACAACAACCACAATCTCTGCGTATAACATATCATCCTTTCTCAATTCAAATGACTTTATTTCGATCTGTTCAACGTCGTACGAAGGAACTATAGGCTTAATAAGGTAATACAAAACCACACCAATTATCACCAGAATTATAAGTATGAACAGAATTACGTAAATGCAGCAACGACAGCAACTCATACAGCAGCAGCACAGGCATTTTAAGCACCCGCATAAACCAGAACTACCATGGTGACGCCGAGGATTATAACCATAAGGACGAGGATAACCGCCATACTCTTGTTTCTCTATCGACACATACCCTCTAGGGGGGCCATATGCTTCTGATGTCATGATAAATGGTCCTGGTCATTGATCAACCTTTTGAAATTGTAGGCACAACACATTCAAGAACGTGAGTACACAATTTTTCCTTTCTCTTGGACAACATTTTTTTCGTTACGTATGAATGGACACTGTTCTCTAGACAGCTTTAGAGGCTCAAACTGGTTTAACTCACTTTTTTTCTTCTCTCTTCCTCTTCTCCGTCCTATATTTAGACACTGGTTAATTAAGGTTGCTTTTTGTTGCTCATTCCGACTAAAATTCCCATATTTCATTCGACTTTATTTATTTATTTGTCCATCTTCCTATATCTCGCGAAATTCTAATAAAGGGTCGATGAACTCCAAAATATGTTTCCAACACAGACTGACGTAAAAATCCAATCTTGACAAGTTTTTCTAGGAATCATAGACACCACCAAATTTGTTGATAAGCTTTCAATACTATATTTCAGGAAAAAGATTGCTAGAAATCAAAGAACACTAATTATAGTGAGGAAATTCTTGAAAGTTGAAGCATGGTTCACTTCTTAATGATATCATAAACATGGCAATTACAGAACATAAAGCATCATACTCTATACAGAACAATGGTAGTGTCATACACAGAGCTGTAAAAAAGGAAAAGAAACAGTGATTGAAAGAGAATAGAAGAACCATTCTAAACACAGGAAAAGGGTTAAAATGTTGAGAAGTCGGTGGAGAGAGAGGACTTGGATCTGAAAGAACCTGCGGTGGTTCGAACAAGCTTCAAGACAGAGGTTACGAATCTCTTGAGGTTGAAAGCAACCCTTTTGAGCTTAGGCGATTTGGGCTCTGAGAAAGAATCAAGCTGATAGGTTGAGAGGAAGATTTTCCTCTGCTTGGCTCTTCTGCGTCTGTAACTGATGGACTTGAGAATGTGGTCCCTAGCAATGGTGGGTTCAGCTCCAACAGCTCCATATCTGTATCTGCGGCTGCGAGAGAGGGTGCTGCTGCGGACAAAGGTTGTCATGGCTATGCAGAACAAAAACTTCCTCAGTCTCAGTCTGAGACACTCGTCAAGGCTGCTACAGAACACAAGCTTTTGATTCGTGTTAATGATCGATCATCATCATGGTTTGGTGTCTCCTTTATTGTGTTGTCCCTACCCTTCTCAGTGTTGGGTATAGGATTCAATGAAAGCTAGTTTAACATCATTTCCTTCTTCTTCTTTTTTTCTTTTATCTCTGCCACTTTCATTTTACATTTTTTATTTTTAGGTTAACATTTTAAAAACCTCATTGATTGAACTTTATCAGTTCTTTTCGACAAATTAGAAGTGAACAAAGAAACTTTTATAATTCAATATTTTTTTTCTTAAAGATATTTGTAAAAATGTATTTGTCTAAGCAAACCGTGATATTTATAAATAGTTGTTTAAGTATATAGCTTATATTTTAGGTTTATGATGAATAATTTTAAAAGTTTAACATAGGGTCGTTTTTAAATATTGAAATTAGACACTAAAATTTAACTTAAAAATAGAGATAAAAAAACATTAAATAGGATAAACAGGCAATAAAACAAGTATATATTATGACAAAAATTATATGTAGTTTGAGATAGTTTATGAATAATAATGTGAATGTGTACTCGAGAGAGTAAACCAATTTCTTCAAATTATATATTTTAACTAAGAGTATATGAAGTATTTCGTAGTTTAAGTATTTAACATTACTTTTCATCTTGACTAACTAATTCATGTGTTTTTTTTTTTCAAAAAACAATATATTTATGATAATTTATTATTGGTATACGATTTTCGAAAAACTGTATTTATACCTTCAAATAAAAAATTGATTATTGACATAACTTCAAATCAAAATTGATTATTAACATAACTTCAAATCAAAATCTCACTATACGACAAAATAAAATGCCACTTTTCATTTGTAATATCCACTAAAAACAAAAGAATTAATTTACGAATTAATTGAAAAAGTATAGAGATAATTATTTAAAAACGCAAGTAGAAATAAAATAGTTGTTTAAATTATCCTTTTTTTTCCCGTTGGGAATGACTTCTAAATGGTTCCGAAACATGTTAATAATTTCCTCTATAGTGAGGATGGTTTCAAAGAAAGAATAATTTCCTCTATAGTGTTAATATATTGTAATATAATATAATATTTTATAAATAAAGAAAAACAAAATTATGGAGTGTTTAAATAATTTACAAAAATCTTTGTATTAAGTGTCTTATTCAAGAATTAGTTATTCATTTGAAAAAAAAAAATCATTTGAGATCATTGGTAAAATAAAATGAATATCTTTAGTTTTACCTAAAAGTATTGAATCATTTATGTAAATGATAAACATATCATAGATACATAGATGGTGGGATAAAAAATCAAACATATTATTGTTAAAATACAGATAATCATATCTCAAATAATCTAGACAATTTAGGCGATGCTAACACTGTATATTCGGATTATAATAAATAAAAATTAAGTTTTGAAAGAATAAAATGTTAACAAATATATTTTTAATAAGTAAATATGCCGTTATTTGCTAACTTAATTAAAATGCTAATATAATTAATATAATATTACATTTTATAAACAAAGAACAACAAACCCTATAGTATTTATTATATATAAATATATTTTGGGTCTTATTCAACATTTGAATCACTGTTATATGAAACGATTTGACTTTATTTTAGATCAGTGCTAACATGAAATGGATATAATTATTCGATTTTATCTAAAAATCATATGAAAAAAAATATATTACTCATGTAAAAAAAAAGAAATATATTATTTATTCTTCATAAGTTCTCAATTTCTCTATTTCCTTTACTAATACGAACAATAATTATAGACAATTTATTCTTAAAAAGATATAATAACAATGAAATATCAAATTTATTTATTTCTACAATAACATGACCGTCAATAATATTTACTCTAACAATCAAATATTTGTTTCAATATTTAATTAATATTTTACAACAAACACGTTCCTAAAACTTATAAAGATAAAAAAAATCATCACGACAAAAACAAAAAAACAATTGTTATAATGCAATAATTAACTTTTTTTATAAAAATCATTCAAGATATTCTTGCTTTTAAGAGTTCACAAATTTATATTTTTTACAAGGGACTAAATTTATATATATATATATATATATATATATATATATATATTATAATAGTTGCCCTCCCTACTACAATATTATGATATATTTTCTTTCAATTTGCAGGATCATATTATTAAATTATCACCTTAATATTCTAATGTATTATTTTGGACACAAATGAATAACTTTATGACTTTCCATTAAAGAAAGAAAGGAGGAAGAAAGCAGAGAATGATATTAAAAAGTACATGAATTTTTATTTTGTGTTTATGTATATATGAAAAACGAAAGTGCACAGTGCGTGCGTACATATAAGCAAGAAGAAAGTAAAAGATAGGCCGAAAAACTAGGCCCAAAACAGAAGCCTAAAAATACAAAACAAAAACAAAAAAGTCTAGAAAACATAAAACGCCAGATCTCCCCTCAAGCTTGAGTGTGTATACACAATACTCGTAGCCCGGACACAAGTTTGTAAAAACCTCATGATTTGTAAGGACATGGTTAGGGTCCAATATCACTACGAATTTAAGGTTGACTTAAGTCACCCTAAGTTGAAAGATAGAGACAATCATCTTCGATCATAAAAGTTTAATTCTTTGATTTCGACCCATTCATCTTGATTTTTAATCTATGATAATTTGTCTTGATTTTCGATTCAAATTAATTATTCTTTTGACCCTTAACTCAAGCTTTAGATCTTGTGTTTAAAAATTAACAAAAATTTTGTAAGTCCAATACATTTGACACTAATCATAACATACTTTAAAAGAAGATTTTTAAGAGTTTGGCGTTTTCTCGAAATTTATTTATAAATGGATTGAAACTTGTCCATAGATCAAATTGATATTTCTAATCAACATTAGGCACACCAAATATTTTAGGTTAGATGATGTATGACAGTCTTAACTAAATCAATTTTAATACCATACGATGAGTTGAGATTAGTTCTTTCACAACTTTCTTCGAAAAGGATTGGTTTTTTCCTTTTTTGTCTGCCAAAGACAACTCATTCGTTTAAGATAGGAACGTGCATCTTCAAAGTTTGTTCTAACTCTTCATTCTTCTATCAAAGTTGCTCTTATGTCATAAGAGCATATTTAATGATGTTCTGCTTCCGTATTTTCTCTTCCTAATTCTTTTCGAGCTTCTACGTACTACAATATTCACGTCCTCCCGCGTTGTCAGATATGTATGTACTTTCTCATCCTCTCATGTTGTTTCTAATTAAAATTATATTTTTTAATGTGAACCATTCTGTTTTCATACTCTAAATCCATGAATGGTTGCGAAGAGAAGAGAGGCATTGATGACAGTCACATCAGAGGTTAGGGTAGTAAATTTATGAGCCGAAGTGGAAGGCACATGAACATTAATATTAAATGGTAAAATGCAGTAATAGAAGTGGAAAGTTGATGCTGCATTTATGCCACACAACACCACCTTTGGACACTACTCACGTAGAACAACCACTTTTAACTCTTCCCTTTTAAATTCTTACTGCTTCTCCTTTCTCTCATCAAACACCAAAACCTGTGACTAACTCTGCGCATGCAATGCAACATCTTCTTGCATTTCCATTGCACCCTCTTTCATGTGATCGACCTCTTCTTGCACAATCCTGTGAACCGCTTCAATTCCCTTCTATCCTTTTTTTATATATACAAATGCACCTCCAAACGCATCACAACATCTCACAAATTCCCACACAATGACGAGGACTTCCACTTCTCTCCACGCTGCTGCATTTTTCATTCTTCTTTTACTCTGTCTTCCTGCATTCATCTCGGCAAGACACATAAACCGCTCACGTTCACGTAAGTTTTAACATAACACTTCTATAATCAGTTCGAAAAACAATGCTGAAATGGTTGTTGTGGTTGTCTTTTAATCTGATGATGTTGTATGATTTTGATTATGTAGATGGTGGAGAAAAGTATAGAAAAGATGGAATAAGAATGAGCAAGGTGAGGAGAGAAAGGTTGCAGCATTGGGAAGGAAGAGTGGGAAGAAAAGACACACTAGAAATAGCAGGGTCGAGGTTGCCGGATTGTTCTCATGCGTGTGGATCATGTTCTCCATGCAGGTTGGTGATGGTGAGCTTCGTTTGTGCATCGCTTGCAGAGGCTGAGTCCTGTCCAATGGCTTACAAATGCATGTGCCATAACAAGTCCTATCCTGTCCCATGAATCTTAATCTCTCTCTCACCTTCAATTTCTAACCCCTGTAACATACACAGTGCTCTCATCTCTTTCTTCTTCATGAGTTTCGTAAACACCATAAACATGTTTTTGAAGTATAGTGTTCTTGTTCTTGTTGTTGTTAGGTTTTAAGGAAGCAATAATCGTTAATGTTTCAGCTTGTGAATCTCTTTTCTTTTCACGGTTAAAGAAAACATAGTAACAGTGAAATCAGAATCAATTGTAAGCATGAGAGATTTATGGCCACTGGGCAATTTGGGCTGCGATGCAATTTGGAACCTCCAAAATGTTATTCGCACCCCCAACTTCTCTCTACTTATAACCTCTTCACTAAAAAAAACTAACAACTTTATTATTATATTGGTTTAGTCTAATAGAAATGTGGATAGATTCAGCTACCTAGTTATAATGCAATTTATCTTAAAAAAGACATAAGTTATCTTCAAAAACATGTTGATTAAAAATTAAATTAATGATGATAAAAATTACATTCTAATAGTAATTGAATTAATTATCATATAAATTATTTGTAATGATATGTTAAATAATTCTAATACACGTTATCGTTTTCAATTAATTTAGTGGCTTGTAAAAGAATGTTTCCTAATACAATTAATGTTGTAGAAAGTAACATTTCCAGTGATTCACGTTCTGACAACAATAGTAAGTTATACCACAATTAATTATGTAACTGTTAACAATAATAGATTGTGTCGTAATTTAAATTAATTCCAACCGAAAAGGTAATTTACACAAAAAGCTTTTGAAATACTGATTCATTTGTTGTTGAGCTATACGAGTATTATAAAATTTTGAAAAATAAATGTAAGTATTTAAAAATTATTTAATAATAATAAGTTTGAATACTTTATACTCGAAGTGTGAACATTCCTATTATAAATGTAATCAAGAATATTGAAATTAATTCTCAACCATCACTTATTTTTCTCCTTTTTATTTATCGAACTAAAATTTTAATTAAAAAACTTTTGATTTTTTCTAACATATGCATTAAGGGTTGGAGTTTCCCAATGCTAAAGAAAACACAAAAAAAAAAAACAAAACTCCATTTGGCTAAACAATTGGAATTACGCTTAATTAAATTCATTCCATCTATTCACTCATTTGTTTGTTTATATCACAAGTTAAGAATTAAACAAACCGTTATTCCTGATAAGAGTTCTAATTACTGATTAGTTAAAAAAGAACAAACAAGAATATCTAAAATAAGTAATCATTCAATAACTCTTTCCAATTTCAGAGCATATTCATACACTAAATTTCCATTTAATATACAACAAAAAAATCACTGAAAAAGCCACATCTCTGAATATTTATTTTATAAAAACAATTAAGAAAATTTACTAAGCTCGTTAAGAAGAGTACTCATGAAAAATTGAAACAAAATATAGTTGTTTTCAGTTTCGTTATGTTTAATATGTGTAAATAATAATAATAATAATAATAATAATAATAATAATAATAATAATAATAAAAGACACAAACATCATTTTCAATTCTGAAAGAAATTTTAAAAGGAAGATTTTAGTTGCAGCAGCCATCATAGTTTATGGCTACGTTTGCCACTCTGCATTTTAGCTGCATCAATGCATCACATCCAAATTTTGCAAAAACTATTCCATTCAATATTTGACAATGAGATATAAAAATAGATAGGGCTTGTGGCGACCATAATATCTATTATGATTCATTTTCACTAAAATCTATGTTTAAGTATGAATCCACTCAACACACTCTTCTTTCATAATTATTCAATTAATCTGCCAAATAAACAACTTGGTTTATTTTATATTTCATGATCTGCTTCAAAACTACACAACAGAGGTCAACATCGACTTACTTCTACTAACCACACATGTTCCACCTTAATCACTTCATCTAAAAATTAAAATGTTTCATCATATGCTTTTTGTTTTGTAAAATTGTTTTAAATGACATAAAACAAGTGAATAAAAAAAATAGAATCATGTCATCACGAGTAATAGAAAACATAAAAACTGAAATAATAGTCTAATGTGTTGTGTTATTTTCAAAACTAAGACTATATATTCTTATTGAATGTATAGTGTTTTTTTTTTTTTTTAGTTTTGAAGTAGAAAATTGTTTTCATAAATAAGAAGGAAAAAAACAACCCTCAATTTCTCAAAACTTTTTTTAATTGAGGGAAATAAAAAATCATCCTTGTTGAATTATTCGTTCGTGTGTCGTCCATGATTTTGTTTAAAATATTGTGAGTGGAGAAGTGGAAATAGGATAAAATAAAATTTTGAATCGCATAAAAAATATGGCGCAATATCATCCATACTTGTCCTTTTGTCTCTTAGAACAAGTAAAAATAAAATGAAAGGAAATTGTCAGTTGATTGAAGAGGTAATAAAAATTTAAATAAGAAAAAAATGAGAGCATGGTGACGCAGAGTGGGTCCTCTCTGTTTAAAACTAAATATTGTTAACCCTAAAAATTGTTGGTTTTAGTTTCTTTTTTCTATTTTTAGTCTCTAATTGTAGAATATATTATTTTGATATTTGTAATAAAGTGAATGTTTATTTGAAAAAAAAAATCTTGGATGTCATTTGAGAGACAAAAATAATGCATTTTCAACCCAAAAAGCAATGAAGATTAGTTGGGGAGAAAAATAAAAACACAGTATCTTCACCAAAAAAAGCAATGGAAAATAAGAAAAGGAGATTGTGAAAAGTTTGGCACCCTTTCCATTTTCACAAAAGTAAATATTTTTTAATGTGAAAAATCACCACCAGCCTTCTGAAAACATCTAAGAACATGTAAACCCTCACATTCTGCAGCTGATTACTGATATCACTGTGTCATGCAACTCCTTTATTTGAAATTAAGTTCTTTCTAGTGTAAAGGTAAGAAAAGAATCCTTTATTTGAAGATGGTGCAACTGATTATGCATGAATTTTTCTCATAGAAAAGAATACAAAAACTTTATTTGAAGGGAATTCAAAAGGCAGTGCATTATTGATAATTGATATTTGATATTTAAAAATATCCCTGTATAATAAGGACTAGTAGTTAGCAAAATGAAAAGAACAAAAACAAAAACACAAAAACTAAAAGAATAATAAGAGAGTGACAAGACAGCAATGAAATCAATTCCACAATATATAGGTCAATTCATGAATATAATAACACAGTTCGTTCATCCCTCTGTCATGCATAACAGAAGAGCCATGTTGAACATGGATGAATATGGAAACAATCAAAGATACACACTCTCCATAAAAAAGAGTGCATTCTCTCTTTTTCTTCTCTTTATTAAATGAGTGCGCACAGCAACAACAAAAACAACGAGATGTCATTGCAAGCAAAAAGCCATTGGAAAAACAGGTAAGAAGACACAGAAAAATTGGCAAAAATGTGCAACCTTGAATACTGATTATGCATCATTTGTGACATCTATTAACCATTCATTACTGTGATACACAATACAGTCTCTTCTGTCCTCTGACCTCTGACCTCCCTAACCTATCTCTCTACAATTACCATCTCTTCATCAGAGGCTGTTCAAATCATGAGCCACACACAACCCTTTTAGGAGCTTTTGAGGGTTAAAGACCAACCACAACTACTACTGCTACATAAATACATATCCTCATTCCTCACACTACCTCAAGAAAAAGAAAAGAAAAAAAGTTGCAATTAATGGTCCAAGATGCATATAAAAACCAAACATCCTAGCAAAGGATGTTTTTTTATCTTTGCAAGTGCGAACTCTTTGTTAGAGTAGTGGATGAACCCTTTTAGCCACCATGCCGAATGCCCATGAAGTGATTAAAGTCATGGTGCTGGACCCTGAGCTGCTTCAACCATGAATCTGCCACACTCAACAGTGACAATAGCCTTTCTTGGTCCCGACCACAATTTCCTGCCACCCACACGTTCCCTCCTTGCATCTTGTACGTTGCCAAACCAAATGCTGGCAGTGCTATGCCTTCCCCTTCCTTTTTCTTCTCATGTCCACCCTCAATATCATCGTCAAGATCCATGCCTACACAAATCACAACACCACATTCCATCATTTCATGGTTAAACCTTCCATTGCCCCACCATAATCATACGAGTACGGCTTGATATGAAATGCAACCATCTTCTTTTCATTAGGATCAACCTATTATTAAGAAATTTAGGTGGGTTCTTTTTTATGTGGTTTTACTTTCACCTTTTTTACTCTGTTTTTCATTAGTATCTTTTCTTAGATATTTAGAGTACGATCATATATTAGTATATGGGAAATACCTTGAAATGATGATGAAAGTGTATGATAAGTGAGGAAGCATGTAGAAAGGTCTTTGATTGTTCTTCCCATTGGGATATGGTATATTGGGTACCTGAGAAAAACCATATTCGTTAGTACCATCAAGGTAAAGATGAATAATAATAATAATTTGGAGTATATTTTGGTGACGAAGTTAGATAGAGAAATTTAGAAGTAATTACCAGGCAACAGCCATCCAACTTGCTGGCGAAAGATCAACACTTCTTAATGACATCAGCCCAGGGTACCTTTGAGCTAATCCAGTAATCTGAAAGTAAGATACCATCCCAGAAAGTCAGCAATCGAATCTTTATTCTTTTGTGCGCTTTACTTATTATGCTACACGAATATTTTTGCTGTTTTTATGCATTACTGCTTGTGCTATCCGAATATTTTGTTGTTGTTTCTGTAACAATCGCTATAGTCCAAGCAATGAAAATTACACACATTTTGCGAGAAGAACATATGCCAGAAACGCATAACAAATACATTGACAAGAAATAAAGAAAAGGGAATATGCATAATTTCCATCATCACTTGGGACTTATTCAGAGGGAACAAAAATGAAAAATGAGTCTCTCTATCAACTCATGTTGAATAGTCAAAGTATGCATATCTTTTACGATGTTTATCCTTAAGGGCTTTTGGTAATTGCAAGTGCTTTTCAATTTTCCATGATCCATACCTAATGAATTGGTTGGAATCTCATTTAAGAACACAGAAAGCAGAAGACAGACATTAATGAAGAAGAAGAAGAAAAAGAAGAACACACCTTGTCCATGAGAGGAACTCTTCCATATGGAGTTGCTCTTTCAAAATACTGGCAATAGAGGTGACCCAATCTGTCATTGAAATGCCAGAGAGAGTCTTGCTCAGACCCTCCTCCCTCTTCTGAGGAAGTTCCATCCCACCTCCATAACTTGTCACACTCACTCTCGTCGCTGAAAGAATCACTATACGAATCCCTGGTCTCACAGTCACCGGACTCCGTCTCTTCCCTGAAATATTATTCATCCAAGTTTCTGCATTAATTCCTAAAAATCACTACCGTATCATAAAGCTGACAATGATGCACACAATAATCCACCAAACCACACTCAGCACAAACAAAAAGCTCAACAACCCATTTTCAAAAGCAACATCATGAAATCCGCGTGGATATTTGACCATAACAAATTAACATTATCTATCTCACCCAAATGGTGCACTCTATCAGAAAACTCCAAAAAAAAAAAACAGATTTTCTTTTTCTTTTTCTCTGTTTCAATTTGAAATTTCTTCAAAGGTTATGCATAGAACTAGATATTGTTCATGGTGGAAGCTCAAAATGGAATGATGATTGAATTCTTGGTATTGTACCTGAAACTGTTGCTGGTGAATATCTGAACTGCAGATAGATAAGGCACGTAGTACTGCACAAGTGTCTCACCACTGGTCAAGGAGATGGGAACTCCGGCTCCATAAGCACTCCATTCGTCATAGCAATTCCAAAGATCCCCCAACGTGAAATATTCCACGCTTTCTCTCTCCCACGGATGCCACAAACGGTTAAGGCTTGTGATCTCAGACTACATACACACAAAAACAAACGACACAAAATTTAGGACAACATAAGAACATGTCAAGGGAAAATAAAAAGAGAAATGAAAAGAAAAGTAAAGGACAAGACCTTGGGAAGGAACTGGGATTGAACCACGGGTGTGGTACACCGTACGAAACAATCAAGATTAGAATGCATTGACCCTTTGTTGAAAATCATGGTATTGGAGATCGATAGATAAGAGAGAAGAAAAATATAGAGATGGGAGGGAAGATGGAGATTTTAGCTTCTCTCCCAACCCTGAAAAACAGAGGCAACCTCCCAGATGGGGAAGAAAAGAAAACAAAAAAGAAGAGTGAGAGAGAGATTGTGGGGATTGCAATTTTGCCTATGAAAGAGAATTGAAAATGCAAATCGCCCCCACAATGAAAGACTTCTATTTTTTGACGTTCAGACACCGAATTTCCCGCAAAATCTCAATACCCTTCACTTTTTTTTTCTCCCTCCGTGTCTCTTTCCTTCTCCCTTTTTCTCTTCTCAATCAATCAACCAACAATGTTGCGAATTCAACACCCTCACACGGGGAGACAGATTCTTATGCAAACAAACAATGCTATTTTTCTCTCTCTGTCGCTGTTAAACCAAGCCTTCAAGAAAACTCTGCTTTGTTCAACGTTTAAGAAACACACACTACTCACCAGATAACAATAACACGCTGACGCTTCAACCTTAAATCTTGAGATCAAATCAAACACCCAAAACAAAGTCACACACTCACCTTAAAAATGGTAAAAAGAAAAAACAAACGACGATGAAAAAAACATCACGGACAAGGTCAGAAAGTACTACGTGTAACCAAAATATGCATCAAACGAATACAAAAGAAGAAATCTTGGGTTTAATTTCGATGAATTTCGATGAAGTGATGACTGAGTAATGGCAGAGGAGATAGATAGATCGATAGATTGGTGGAGGTTATGAACGATACGAAGCCATAATAGAAGCATTAGAATACAATATTTATAACATTTATGAGCTTCACCCGTCTCTTCCAATAGTTTCACTCTATGAAATTCTTTATACGCAATATAAATAATATAATACATCTTTTAAACTTTTACGATTTCATTACAGAACAAGGTTTGTTACTATACCACAAACCCGTAGCTATCATCTTTGAAACTTCGTTCGTTTCGTTCATAGATTTAAATTTAACAGCTATACTCTTTGTTACATAAACAAAGCGGATTTGTATTTTTCACCTAAATATATATTAGATTCTTTTTCTTCTTTTTTTTAAATTACAAAGAGTCTTATAGAAAGGAACAATTTATAAATAAACACTGATAAAGTGTTTTATCTATGGGATTATAGAGGAGAAAAAAAAAAGGAGAATTAAAGGGTGGAAAAAGAAAAACACAATAAATGGCATGAGAATTGACTAGTCTGTGTATACTAAATTTTTATTTTCATAATTAAATGTGAGCCATACATAAAGTAGAAGTGACAAGCTTAAGGTATTTTTTGTAAATATTTATGATTAAAAAAACTGATAAGGTTGCAGGTTTTAATGTAAACTGACGAAACAGTACTCTTTCTTCATCCGTTAACTTTGATGAAATTAAAGTATTATGTGACTCCCAAGTAAGTGTATTAAAACGGCTTTGAACTTGCTTGCAAATAATCAATAGGCTTATAATTAGGTGTCGGTTACAAAACAGCAAAAACCACTTCTTAATGCGTAATCACATTTTTATGTGGTGAAAATAATAAATATTAAGCTTATAAATACAAAGACGTTTAATATCACTTCTTGCAACTCACTTCCTACCTTATGTAATGACGTTAATAAGACACTAATTTGACTGTTAATATTTCTCTATTCAACAATTGATGGCTTCTCTTGCTAATTATTGCTATATGTAAAACCCCAATCCAGTATATGTTTACGACTAATCACTTGTCTCATTTCAGCTTCTCTTTACTTAATTATAACAAAAAAATTAATGGGTTTCAAAAATGATGTTAATCTTTTAATTAGTGTTAGAACAAAGAAAGAAAGAAACATTAATTGAAAGCGAAAAGGTTGTGTGAAAGCATGCAAGTTTTGTTGTTGGTTAGCCTAAAAAAACTGTTTAGAGGAAAAGAAAAGGTACAGTTTATAATGATAGTAATTTCCTCTTTTGCTTCTATTTTGTATTTTAACTGAATCGGTGTTGTGATGTAGCACCCAGAGAGCCATGGAAGTTGGAAACCGCGTGAACGTAAGTGCAAGGGTACTTACTAACTAATAATACTAACTGTTATACTATTATTTTTTTTTAAGGGTAAATTAACTTAACAATGGCATAAGAAAAAATGTTAAATATATATATTTGTAGGTTAGTCGCATTCCGTAGGCATATATATAATAAAAAAAAAATCAGAAGAAGCGTGCAGTGGTGCTAAAGTCTCTGTTTTGGTGCAAAACATCCCTATAGGAGTCTTAATTTTATGTATTGACTTTGAAAAAAACTAAGATAATGAACTTCACTTCACCCTTTTGAAAGCTGGCAAGGGATACTTACAAAAGGATCCACGTATGCGTGGTCTAATTATAGTTGCCTCTACAAGATAAATGGTTAATTGAATGTTAGTTAAAAAGGAGACTTGGAAATAAGTAGTTTGCAATGTGCATTAATAATGGGGAACATAAAAAAAGTTTAGGTTCGATTATTTTGTTATCCACGACAAAATAATGTAAATGAAAAATGTCCATATGCACTCAAAAAGGAAAATTCATGTATTAACCGTTTAAACCATTGAATTAGCACAAAATTTGGTTTTAAGGGTGGAAAAAAAGATCCCAAGTGAAATTCAATTCATATAATTCTAAATCTATACAACTTTAAATCTACTTATTTTAAATTCAATGGAAGTTGGTTCGGTCGACGGTCAAGTCAATTAGGCTTATATTAAAAGATCAATCCAAACTAACTTGAACACAAGAATCAAATCAAGTCAGTTTAAGTCAAAGAGTTAAGTTGATTTGGCCCGAACCAAAATTCGAGACAAATAAGCCATCACGAGCTAAGCTTAAGTTAGGTCTATCGGACCAAATATCAAGTTGAGTCAATATGAACCGAAGAATCAAGCATAGTCGACCCAAGCCAAATAACCAAGTCGAGTCAGACTCGGATCAAAGAATCAATTCGTGTTTGTCCAGAACGAATAATTGAGTTGGGTCAATCTAGACCAAAAAGTTAAGTTGAGTAAGTCCTGATGAAAAGTTAAGTCGACCAAATCTAAATTCAAACATATTTTGTGTGTTTCTTTTTGATGATTGGGATGTGACTATATGACCTCACTTTACATTAGTGTCGAAATTGATTTCAAATTTTGTTCCAGTACCATTGGAATGTAGTCATTTGTGATCTCCAATAAGTTTTTGTATTACTTCAATACTCTTGTTCTTAATTGTGAGATAATTCTTCTTTCGTTTCAACTTCAAGAGTTTTTTTTTAGAAGTCATTAACATATTTACACTTATAATTACTTATTTTTATTTTATATATAATCTTTCTTCCTTTTTTCATTCAAATATTTATCATTCCCGCTATATTGTATTCAAAGCTTATTTTTTATAGAAAATATGTTATGCTATATAAATTTAATATGTAACAAATTTTTTTATTAGTAAATGGATTTCAAGTTTACAGCTAAAAGAAGTGATCTTTTAAAAAATAAAATAAAAATTATGATTAGGGCTCTCCCATCTTAATATTCGAACACATTAAATAGGAAAGATTTGAATTTCAACCAATTTAATTGACGCAGTTTACTTTTGCTAATTGTGACAATCATTGACATTGTTGGTTTAATAGGGTATATAATATAGCAAGACGTGGTATTAGGGCAGGTCAAACAATATTTCAAGGTATCCCTGTCTCTTATTATTTCACTATTAATTTCTGCATAAAAAGTGCTAACACTGATTTGCCCAATTTCATATTTCATATTATGTTGATTACTTCTACGTACAAAGAATTATTCAAATCACCTAAGAATTCAAATTCAACGAGTTCAAATAATTATAATATTTGGAGCGCATTTTCATTATATATTTGTTGATTTTCTCCGACCTGTTACTATTTTGAACGTAAATATTTTTTACAATTCAAAATCTACACTAATTAATTAATATTGAAATCTAATTTATTGGTAAAATAAAAAGTAAAGCACGAAAATTCTATAAAAAGTGGAAATTCAGAAATGCAAAGATGGTTATATTTTGTGGCTTTTGTAAATACATTTTACTTGCTTTTCCAACCTTGTTAGAGGAAAGAAGTAAAATACAAATTGTTAGAGGAAAGAAGAATAACCCATATACTTCAGCTTTTCTCTTGAAGATAAGAATGAATATAATTTGTAGTGAAACTCTATGAGAACCTATAAGAAGATAACTATATACCTATCATCAACCTAGTCTTAGTAACCTCTCTAATATCAAATTAACCATGTTAAATTATTAAAAGATGGAACTCACTAAGAAGATAAATTTAATATTTAAAAAAAAATGTTGAGTGGCATGTCTTTCCACTTGATTTTAAGAGACATTTATGAAATATTTTAATTTGGAATATATTTTTGCATAAATATAGAAAAGAAGTGTATGATTAGATTTGGCTATACTTTAGCGTTCTATAAAGAATCAAATGATAAGAAAAAGAGCGCGAGGACAAGTAAACAATAATATAATTAGAAAATTAATATATAGCTAGTGGGATTCTCAAGTACTTATCATTATGAAAAGAAAATGTTAATAAACATATTCATATAATTAACAACATTTGAGAATCTCTTTTAGAATTTACTACAAACATAAAAGAAAATTTTGCATTTTCAAGTTTGATTATTTTCCTACAATAATCTTTTTTATATGTTTTGTAAAGGTTACAAATTCTGTTTCACCAAATCACGTGCGATTGTCGTCGGATTTTTTCAACCGTATTCTATAAATTTAATTATTTAGTCACGTGCTTCATTATCCGGTTAACAATAGTAGGACTCATCTTACTGGTTTAAGGTTAAAATAAGTGTTTTTGAAATAAGTAATTTTTTTTTATTTTAATTTATTTAATTAAAAAATAGACAGGATTATTTTTTTAAAAATAAATAACAATAATTTATTTACAAAGAAATAAATACTTATTTAAATTAAAAAAAAACTTTTAAAAGAAAGAACATTTGATTGAAATTAGGGTTGTAAATGGTCCACACAATCAGGCCTGAATAAATGACAGTGACAATTCAGCTTGAGTTCCACCACGTGCTTCTTCTAATGCAAACTGCAAGCATTATATACCGCAAACCTAATTTTGTAGTAAGCCACTGTTTTAAAATTAATTATTATAGCGTCATTTTTATTGTATATTTATACTTTTACTTTATTTATTGAATTTTCTTTATACCTTATAGCAAGCTCCTTAAAATGCAGACTATTCCATATACGGGAGACGTGCGTGTTACAGTAAAAAAATGTTGTGTTTGGTTACCAAAACTTGAACTAGTTTCAATCCATGACTATTTCTTCTTATAATAATTAATAGTTCGATATTGCAGTAAAATATGATTTTTATCTTATTGTTTATTATATTTCATTATAATAATAAAGAGTTAAATTAAAAGATGATACAATAAGATTTTCTTTTTTTTTTACCTCTCATCATTTACATTTTTATTATATATAAATTTGGTAATCCAATCTCACAAATCACTGATTTAAATTTTTAATTATATAAATTGTAATTTAGTTTTTGTCTAATTGTGTGTGTTTCAATAATAAGATAACTGATTCTTTTTATTAAAAAAATTGATATTACTTTTTCACATTGGTTATGTATGGGTACGTGTAATTTGGTTTCTTTTCCAATTGGGATTTGTTTTTATTGTTATATTTTTATTATAGCAATTGCCATCTACATCGTGGTTAAAACTATTGTCACATAATTATTGTCAGATTCATCGTAATAACTACTACTATGCCATCACTATCTCCTTAGTATTTCACTAACTACATTTGTTATCATCATCCTTACCACCACCATTATGACACTATCATAAAAATAAAATTTAGTAACCATTTATTATGGTGATGTATCTAATCTACCAATCAAATATTAATAAATTTATAAATTAGGAAATAGCTTTCATGTTGGTTTAAATTAGAACACATATAAAATCCTCTATATTTTAGAAAATTCAAATTTATCGATGTATTTTAGAATTTTAATTATCAAAAGATATTTCTGTCGATAATGAATCTATTACTAAATTTTTTTGGTAAGATCTTTCAGTAATTTAAAATTTTTGTTATCGACGAATATTTTTATCAGTAAGTAGTTTGACAACCAATTTCGTTGATAACATTTGTTAATAACTTATAAATCCTATTATCAACAATTTTTTTTGTCAATAAATTCATTGGTAAATTGAATGACAAATTTCCTGCAAAGTTTTATGATAATTTTTTATTCATTCATATGGTCCCATAATCCACTAATAATTACAGACATATATCTATCGACAAATTTGTGATCATCAATACCAACAAATTCCTAAATATATCGATAAAATTTTTGACAAAATTTTTATCGACAAATTTATTGTTGTTGGTAATCCATTGATAAACTTTAATTACCATGTATTTTTGCTATTATCAACGTTTGTGTCATCAATAATAGCAATTTTCTTGTAATACCACAAACACAATACCATACCTCTTTATTTTCCATGACTATTGATCCATTGCACACAAATTTATCACAACTAACCATAGAGATGTACACCAATTTGTCACAAAAACTAGAAATTTAAACATGATTTTAAATCTCTATATAATATAAATAAAAAAGTTAAGTAATATATAAAGAAGATTTAGAGATGTCTTACTTAAGATTTTATATTAGAAGGATTGTCATAGTCTTTTATATGAATTTGTTCTTAGGTGAATCCTTTTAAAAGAATCCGATATATAGTAATATTAAAGTCAAATTCATCTTCATATGGTATAAAATAACTAAATAATTATAAAATTTATAGATTTTTTTTTATATCTTAAATCTTTAATTTTAAGAAAACATATCACATTATAAAATGAAAATACAAATAAAAACGACTATTAGAGTACTCATAATTAAGAATATAAGAATAGTTATGACCATAAATATTGGCATTGCTCACCATTACAAATATGTTGTTCATTAAACTATAGTATGTAAAAGTTACTGTTTTAATTTGACTACATGACTGGGAATTTCCTTTCTTTATCATATATATAAATAGAGATTTGTGATGTATCATGTTTTCTACCCACAGATGTTAGGTGACAGGTAACATGATCCTCTTGGTCGTGTATCCATCAACGGACCAATAATTTTTGCAATATTATTAAGTGAGCAATCAGATATGGAAAGCTTAAACCCTTCAACGATCGATACTGTTGAATCTGTGTCACAAATTAATTCTGCAAACAGATAATTGGGTGCTCCTGCAAACAATTAGGCACCGTATCTATGCTCTGACTTTAATTGCCACCTCTTTTTCTTCATCACATCAAAACCATTTTCAAAGCTTTACTCATTCATCTTTTCCAACACCCTCAAAAGGGGAAACAAAGTGTATCGTACGACGTATTGACGTTTCTAACCAGATTACTGATCAGACAGTTCAAAAATAAGTGATTGAAGGTCGTTCATTACAGGCGGACAATCTCTTGAATTGTTGATGTGACAAATTATTTTGGAAAAATTGTCACATCAACAACCCAAAAAATTGTCTGTCTAGACAATCTTTGACTACTTATTCTTGAACTGCCTGATCGATAGTCTGGTTAGGAATGTCAATCGGTTTCGAATCAAATGCTAGTTTCGTGCCCCTGCAAAACTCACTCTCACATCTTCCAACATAAAAAAAATACATAAACATTAATGGAGATCGATCATGTTATAATTTAAAACAGGTGCCAAAAGTTAAGTGCTGATAATGTTAGTGGATGTGACTTGCAAACACTGTATGGGATGATAAGTAATTGCTTAAGTAAGATTTACAAATATCTAGTTACATGTTATGTTACAGTATTAAAATACCTTAAACTACTAATATATAATGTTCCTCAAACAACATCACCACTCTATTTTTTTAAGAATGTTGTGGTCTGAAGTTTATCTGCAATCTGTTTAAACCATGTTATCTGATTGGATGGTGTCCCATTTAGCTGCCTATAAAGTGTTTGTTGATAAGAAATGGGGCCACGAGACTAAGATTTATAATTGAACAGCCAAAAAGTATTGTAAAACTTTACAATATAATACTGTAATTTTTTATTTTTGTTGTGGTGTAGGTTAAAAATATTTTATTGGCAGGTAGATGTTTGGTAAAGATTGTTTTCATTTTATGAAAAAATGATCTGATATTTATTTGTAAGGAAAGAAGAAGGATTTAATTTAAGATAAGCAATTGAGAGTGGACGCAATCAATGGAATGAGTCGTAAAAGGTTTGATAGGAGATTATGGGCCGGCTGTCTCGGTATTTTGGTCAAGATTTTACTTTTGTTAGATGCGTTAGGTAATTTCATAAAAAATAATACTAATAATAATAATAATAATAATAAAAGTGTGATATGTTATACAAAGTTTAATTAGTCGGATGGTACACACATTCGTTCAGATGTGTTAGTTTAGTACCCGCTTTAAAAAATGTGTCAATCTAGTCTCAATCTTTGAAAAAGTGTCTTAATCAGTTCTCTTTCAGACAAAAATTACTAAAGTCTATACTTAATTCATAACTTTTACTACTAAATTTTAATATAAATATTAATACTTAATTTTGTAAGTCATTTTAAATATTAATATCTTTAACGGTGTTAATAATTTTTTGCTGAAAAGGAACTAATTGAGATATATTTTCAAAAATTAAAACTCAATTGACACATTTTTAAAAACGAATACGAAACTGACATATTTAAATGAAAATGAGTATTATCTGACTAATTAAACCTTTATATAAATAGCCAAATGTTAAAGGACAATAGTTAAAAATGGATAAGATTGTTATATATTTATTGGTTTAAAATTATTATAAATAGAGTGACTCTCTGTTTTCTATTTTAGCAGTTATTGATAGTACCCTTTTCATTTTTTTCATTATGTCAATTTATAAAAAAAAAAGTATTTTCTTTCTTTGTTTTTTATCTTCTTTCATTTTAAGAATGGTTACATTCTGGAAGCTGTGTTGAATTTGACAAGAGACTGAGTAAACAGTGTACTCATATCATAAACGTGTTGCTCACTTCTTGTCCTCCCTTACATAATAATCTCCACCAAATGTTAAAAATATACAATCTTAGTTTTAATTTTAGGTATTATAATATTTTGTGTTGATTGGTGATTATGAAACCAAGTTTAATGAAGAGGGGAAGGAAGTGTTTAACACATTCAACTGTGTAGGAGACAAATCCATGAGATATTTATGAAAGATTTCCCATGTTGGCTCATGCATTGATTATAGGTCAAATTGTTGATTTTTTTAGTTGCCCTTTAACTATATCACCAATGTAACAACAGATCTACATGTAAAACCTACTTAGACACCATTTATTAATTTTAGTGTTGCTGACAAGGCCACCATCTTAATCTATCTTCATAAATTCCCACATGTCCATAACAAAGGAAATAATAGTACCTTAACTTTGAATTTGGCAAGTGATAAACAAACAAATATAGTACATCAAGATGTGACTAGAACTCATCTATAAATTAAAAATCGATCATCAATATATAAGTGAAAATAATTATTATTTTATAAAATGGATTTTGTAAGGTTTAATTAAATTTAAATTATACTCTTAATATGATATCAAAATCATGGATTAGAGTTTATCATAATTAAATATATTATTTTATTGAATTTATTGTTTCAATTTTTATTCAATCATTATATATGTCTATTCACACATTCAAGAAATATATATTTTGGTGTAAAATGATGGGTTGAAAGTCTCGTATTGACTAAACATAAAATTAATTTGTGGTATATAAATAATTGTAAATCTTACTTTATAAGTTGATTTTGTAAGATTAAATTATGTTTAAAATATACTTTTTAACACATATTTTGCCACATAAATGAAGAGTGTTTTTTCTTCGGATAATGATACTTTAATCCACTTTTTTTTACCTACTTTTAATTTATCAGTCTCATTACCCTTAAATCATCACATCACATCACTACAAAAATATAAAATAGATGATCTAAGGGTGATGAGAGTGATGAATTAAAAGTAGATAAAAAAAATGGATTAAAATATCATTTTCCTTTTCTTTTTAAATCTTCTTCTCGAGGAACATGGCTTGGGTAAAACAAATGGCTTCAGGCTCTCATCTCACCCATTCAAAGGACAAAAAAAATGTTATCAGCAACTCAGTCTGTTATGCTTTCTTTTCTTCCCTTTTCAATCTTCAAACTCGTTTTTTATTTGTTCCCATTTTTTCTGTCACAGCAGAAAAAAAAAAGCACCAAAATGAAGAGTCGCTTTCGTACTGGAAGGTCGAGCAGAAATGAAGGATATCAAACTGAAAAAACAGTTGGGACCTACAATTTCGGACAAACATTTTGAGACCTGAACAAGTGGTTGCCCGCAAACACTTATGATCTACTATTATGGCAAAAGTTGAAATACAATTCTATGTTGGCAGAGGAGATAAATAGAAGGAATGAAAACAAAATGTACAAAAAGGGATTATGATGTTAAAAATTATTATTTAAACAATGGAAAATGTATTTTTAGAAAGCTTTAGATATATTATGGGTTCACTTAACTTTTTACTTCATGAATATTAGCACTTTTTTTCAACATACTATTCTTCATATATTTTTATCATAAAAGATTTTTTTTTTCTCTATCCGTATGTGAATACATGTCATAATTAGATTTATTCGTGGAAACACAAAATTGAAAATAAATAGAAATTTAAAAGTTAAAATAATAAATATAACATCTCAATTTTAACAGTTTAAAACTAATCAAATATGATGTTTCACCTTAATATATTAATTAAGTCTTACAAATAGTAGGACTATATAAATATATCAATTATACAAACCAAACATTTTCTACTTCTAGACAAGATTGACCATTACAACAGTTTCTTACTAAAACCCTCTTTGGACCTAAAGGATGGCTCTTCACCCTCCAGATGTGCCTCTGAAACCACAATCATTGTTGCTCCCACCAAATAGGTGATAATCACAAAATGAAAACAAACAACACAAGACAGAAACACAAAAGAATGATAAGCTAATGAATTTTAAAGAATTATATCAAACTATATAATATTGATATATATAACAACTACAGACAAGCATATATATATATATATATATATATATAAATTACGACTCAATTAATTCAGATACATACATTAAGGTCGGATCCAATTAGTTTTGCACTTGTAGTGGCATTTCATGCTCTCCAGAGCGACAAGAGTGAAAACTCTACCATACAAGGTCATTCCATTGACACCTATGGTCAAGGAAAAACTCCTAGGCTAGGACCTGTTGCTTCTCTCACCACATACTCCATTCCTCTCTAATCGAGAATTTGAATGGTTATTAGAGCATCAGGATAACTGCTAAGACAATCTTTATTTCAATGCATACACTACCATAACCAATGCTAATCCTCCTTGGATTAGTATCAACCAATCTCAACTCAGTCTCCTATAATTAATCTCATATCATATACTCATCATTCATAATAGTTACAAAGCTTCTATAATAACTAAAATATCATCCAATTTAACTCAAAAATACAAATTTCAGGTTTTGACTTACTCACCCAGTGAGCACATATTGTTGGGCGAGAGGTGAAAGTCCCCTTCTCGATGAGCGACCAAATGGCTCGCCCAACAAATTTGCCACTGGAGCTACAGTTGAAAAATCTTCACATAAAGAGCCTAGTGAGAATTACTCGTCCAACGACTTCCCAAGTCTGAAAGTCCATAACTTAGAAATTCGCCCAAAAAGTAATGACTCGTCCAAAGAGTAATGACTCGTCCAACGAGTTTGCGAATTTGCATAATTTTGCAGATCAATATTCTACATAATTTTTCCAATCAACTCACTTGCTCAACGAGTAATGCTCGCCCAACGAGTCTGCAAAATCCTAGAAAAACTGATCTAAACATAATTATGCATATTCAGCTAGTCCAACAACTTCAAAACGTTTGTATAGACCATTCAAATATCAAACATCAATTCTATTAAAACATTCACACCAATTGAACTCAAACGCACCTATAACACAACAGTTATTTCTCGAATAACAGGTAAAACATAAATCTTCATGGCTTTCAAACATCACAAGCAATACTACATAGCAGATACCTCAATCAATCACAAAATAATCATACAATATGCATTCCTAACATGTTTAAGAATTAAAATAGAGAAATTAGCTTACCTTACCTGATATCCCTGTTAAATAGCTCTACGAACGCCAAACACCTCTAATTCCACAAAATGCTCTATCTACACATAGAAACATCACAAGAATGATCAGGGCATATCGTTATGATCATTGATCAACAGAGACTCATACTGATGAATAAAACGACACATGCAAGCAAAAGAGCTCACATGCAAGAGAAAACCAAAATAGACCAAAAAGAAGACAGAAACTCAACTTACGTGAATATAGAAACTGATCAATCCAACTTGAAGAGCTCGTTAAGAGGATCAATCTTATAGTCTCGATTCTTCAATAAAACAGAACTATTGTAGAGAAGTAAGAGACTCTAGAAAAGTGGTTTCTAGATATATAGTGTGTTTTAAAATAATGAAACTCTTTATAACATTTTTATTTATACTAAAATCTTTTAATATTAAAATAATCGAATATCAGTTCTCACACAACTACCACTCTTAAAATACCATTTTCTAAGATTTTACAATAAAATAACTATTTTATTTATAAAATAATTGTATTTAATTTAGCAATTATTTAAATGAAGAAAAATGAAAATAAAATTGAAAAACAAAATGTATACGAAAAAAAAATAATCTTCGTATAATTGATGTTAAGTATCACAAAAGTTCTATTTTTTCTATCTCTGTCACGGAGAGCTTTAATAATTCATGAAAAACAAATAAAAAAAATAGTTCTGATACCAAATTAAAACATATAATTCATTCTATAATTTCTATTCTTTTATTGTTTTCCACATGTATTATGCTTTTATAACATTTTAGTTTTATAAATCAGAATTAAGAAAGTTACGATTATATAATATTTTGTACTCCTATTTAAATCTATAATTTAGTTTATAAAATATCTTCATTTCAATAAAAAAAAACTTATAAAATTATTTAAAATTATATTATAGGAAAGTGTGGAATATTATTAAAAAATAATAGAAGAAAAATTGTATATTGAAAATACTCAAATTCCCTCTTATTAATCAACTAGTTAAACATCTCATCACCAAATCCATTAGAGAGTGCAAAACCATCAACATGTCATTAGAAGTGCAAATGTTCAATATTTTTTTTATGTCGAAGGTGAATAATAATATGCTCTAATATTCCAATAGATAGCATAGACTAATGTAGAAATCTTGCTCCCCTGTTCTAATCATTAATTCAGAGTACAATTCAATGGGGGTAGAGTTGTGGATTGTAATAGAAAACTTGTCAATTTATTGAACAACACTTCTTGATCTGAATATTTTCCATACATGTTATATCAATTTATTTCTTAAATTCAATTTAAACATATTTTACAGCTTAAAATCCTTTTGGCTTTTTTTTATTAGAGCCAAACATTTTAAATCTTTATTAAGTAAGTATTATATTGATTAAAAATTATGAAATATATTTAGTAAATATTGTAATGCTATAATAGTGTCAATATATTTTCAAAATTGAAAAAAACAAATGTTATAAACTTTTGCTCTAATAAAAATATTAATAAATTAATATCTATTTTTATAAATAGTTTAATGTCTATGCACTAGCGATATTGCTTTATATTATTGATCAATTAAACACTTTTCTTAACATGATTTTCAAGATAATTATTATTAAAACTAATAATTTTATTGCATATTGATTGTAATCAAACAATCCTATAAAACTGTCACACTATTTATTAGGGAGTAATTCTCTCTCTTCATTTATATCATATATTACTTACAGTATTTGTATTACTTTTAACAAATTTTATCATAATTAATTATTATTTAATATCAACAATATTGAGAGAAATTCATTTTCGTCCTTTACTTTTGATGTGATTTTTTGTGTGATTTAGTATGGATATTTTTTAAAAATAAAATATAATGATATATTAATTAATGATTCGTATTAAATTATATTAGACAGCGGAGGAGGATGAGAGTTAAAAAATAAAAATTATAATACCATTTTCCTATTTTAAAACAGATTAGGTAAATTAATCATTATATTGTTAGAATTTTCATTACAAAGCATTAGTATATGATTTTTGCAACTTAGAAAACTATGAAATTGATATAAAGATAGGTAGATCATTAGTATAATGTTAATTTCGTTTTACTCCACATTTTCTGGAATCTAACAACTAATAGGGTGGCCCAACACGTAACTGATAAGTTGTTTGGTTCGGATCCAATCCAACATGTACTCTAAGCATGGGCTTCTTCTACACCCACTTACCAAAACAGAATACGCGTTTTGCAGACGTGCAAGTAAAAGCTAACTTCTTTAGCGTCAAGTTAACAGAGAAAAAAGCACGTTTGGATTTTTTCTTCCTGTACCCCGGTAATTTCTTGGTGCACCTAATCATATTGAAAATAAGGCATTTTTTAGAGGGCAGGGGTGGGTGTGGATCTATAGCTTACAAACCATTGGTTGCTTTCTCATCCAAAAACCAAAACCAAAGATAAGAGGATAAGGCCACGTGGCAAAAACCCACACCCTCTTCTTCCTTCTCACCACCACAACACTAAAAAAAAAAAAACTCTCTACTTTCCCTCACTCTCTCACCTTTCTCTTTCTCCAACACCATGGCTTCCCCAACACTAATAACCCCAACCTCCACCCCCAAATCACTCACCCCCGTCAAGCCCAAACCAACAACCCT
>Ga0214542_1000207_pt1 | contig 94111 bp, 35 predicted proteins | sample CNSS1metaG_FD_160096 | JGI IMG/M metagenome (GOLD analysis project Ga0214542, IMG submission 160096) | Root nodule microbial communities from cowpea collected in UCLA plant growth center, Los Angeles, California, USA - CNSS1 | ecosystem: Host-associated > Plants > Roots > Nodule | place: USA... | reverse complement strand
TCAATAATATTCACCATGCGAAGATACCCTCGTTATGTCAACCTTTAAAACCGTTACCTTTCACATTTCCAGAGCCAACCCATTCCGACTCATCATAATCCATCCATGTACATAGGATCTAATTCATCTCATTATCATGACACTTTAACAACACCAATCTGATTTAGTTCACATGCCAATGCTCATACCAAACCCATCATTTATAATTCATGAATCATGCTACGTATACATCGCACTTCATTATAAACATGTCCCTCATCATAACATTCATACCCAACCAACACAGATAATCCAGAAATAAACAAACATTCAAACTCAGCGCTGTCTCGCCCAGCACCTTGCTCGGGCTGAGGAGTCTCGCTCAGGCGAGTCCCCCCTCCGCCTAGGCGAGGGCTCAAACAAGAACAAGAAAGCAGCGCGGGATCTCGCTTAGGCGAGACCCCTCTCGCCTGGGCGAGTTGTGTGCTCGCTCAAAAACACACTCTGGTCGCCTGGGCGACCACTCGCGCAGAAAGCTCTGGGCGAGCCTCTGCACATCTCGTCTGGGCGAGTCAAGCTCGTCTGGGCGAGTCTATCAGTGTCTACCACTGTTCATACCTGCACAACGCGTACACACACCCAACAGGGGTTCCAGCCAACCCAGACATTCATAGAAATGCACAAACTCGAAGAATTCACAAACCACGACAATACAAGCTAAAACACACCACACAAAAGGTTCTAGCTTCCCTTACCTGGAAGGGAAATAAGAGCTTCGGCAGCCAAGCGTGCGAACACAACAGCCCAAGAACGAACAGAGGAGCTGAAAGGATACTGAAACAAAAGTACGAGATGGGTTACTTGGAAGCCCTAACTGAAAGAAACGAAAAGGAACAACAGAGACGAGTATTGCTAGCAACAGTACTTACGTGGAGTGGAGAACAGCTTCGAGCTAGCTTGAAGATGGCAGAAAACCTAACCCTAACAGAGCGTTCTGTGTGGGTGGAGGGAGAATGACAGTTGGATCTGTGAGAATGAGAGAGTGGAAGCGTTAGGTAGATTAGGGTTCAGTTTTATTATTTGGGCCAGCCCTAGGCCCACTTACAAGGGCAGCCCTTTACATTAGGGCAGAATTTCATAAACAGGATTTTCATGGGCCTTACAACATCAGTGTGGTGGTTTTTTTTGTTTTTTTTGTACTTTTTTAAAACTTTTTTCTTAACTTTTTCTTTAAAATTTTTTAAATTTTTTTTAACTTTTTTTTTAACTTTATATAACTTTTCTTTAGAATTTAGTTGTTTAACTTTTTTTTTTAAATTTAATTGTATAATTTTTTTTACATTCATAAAAATTTAATTTTTTTTATTTTAAAATTTTATATAATTTTAATATTTTTTTAATTCATATTAATTATAATTATCTTTATAACATCAAATTACAGAATCATTCTCTTTTTCCATCAAGGATATTTTGGTAACTTTCTAATTCTATCTATTTTTACAATTTATTTTATCTATCACATCAATCAAATCTTTCACTAATTTTCATAAAACTTATCTCCAAATTCACTCACTTTACCATCTAAATCCACTCAAAAAAACACAAAAATTCATCCACCTAAATTTACACAAATTCATCTTCACACTCTTCTTATATCCATCCCCCCAAAAAAACACACCTTTAATGTTCTTACTACATTTAGAATGATTATGTTTTAGACATGTAAATTTTGTTTCATTGTCACTTCTAACCATTTTAAGTTGTTTATCAAATTGTGATTCAATCGAAGAAAATAAATTCATTATTACTTGTGACAATGCTCTCTTTTCACTAAATAAGTATATCCAAATAAATCTAGAATGATAACCCATCAAAGTTAAAAAAAAAATATGATGCAATACTTGACAATGTTGTTCTATATTGACCTTATAAATCATAATGTATCAAACAAACAAAATTTTAGATGTGTCTTACATTCATTCAACATCTTAATCAAACTCTATTATTGCTTGTTGGTTAGACCAAATAGCTTACTTAGATTTGCCAAGTTCATTGACATAGTTGGCTACATTACCGCTAACCAATTGGACTGCAATAGCATTAGAGATGTCAAAGTGGGTTAGGCCCGCCAGCCCGCCAGCCCGCCAAGAAAAGGGCCACCCATGTTAGAGTTTCCAACAAGCCAGCCCGCAAAAGCTCTACCCGCCCAGCCTGCCAGTTTGGCAGGCCAAAACGGGCCTATCCGCCTTAGCTCGCCAACTTTTTTTTTATGTTTAAAATTAAAAATGATTTAAAAATAATAATTTTTATATTATATAAATAAAAAAAAATTATAAACAAAAAAAAAGTTAATAGAAAATTTAAAAAATTAAAAAATTAAAAAAAAATAAAAAAAAGTGGTAGTCCAGCTTGTCGACCCGACAACCCATCCTAAGACGGGACGAGTTACAAAATCTAACTCGTTTGACTGGCCAGCTCGACCTGATCTGTTTTTGACGAACCACGGGTGGATTAGGCCAAAACGGGCCAGACTGACCGTTTTGACACCCCTAAATAGCACAAACCACACCCTTTTGTTATGATCTGTTGAGATCTGATGATTTTTTTCAACTAGTTTCATATAAATTTAGCATTGATCCTATCACAAAGAATATCCAACGAATTTTGAAATAAATTTTATTCCCTTTCTTATTTTGTTTCACATTTAGAACTTATCATTGATGTCTCATTCATTTCTCCTCTACCTTATTATTGCACATGCTTTTTTATTATAATTTTAATTCAAATCATATGGGGATGACTTTATTGGTCTTATTGATCTAAGACCTTTTGGTTTCTTTGATCACCTATCTTTTATTTTATTATTTTTTTTATTACGAGTCTCGATACTAAGTAAAAATACAATCACCTTATTCATTGCATCATTATGTATATATTATACATGAATATATATATATATATATATATATATATATATATATATATATATATTTTTTTTTCATATATATATATATTATATATATATATATATATATATATATATATATATATATATATATATATATATATTTAATTATCACATATATTTCTCCTAATTTCATTCTAACAAATCTCACAATTAATAATTATATAACAAACATGATAAAATTATACATTAATGTTAAAATAATTAGAGCTGTGAAAATGGGTTGGAACTCACGAGCCAACTCGGCTCATCACGGGTTCGGGTTGGGTTGAAATTTTTTTACAAATTTTAATATGGATTGATTTTTGACTCGGCTCATATAGAACCCGGCTTATCCGGATTGATGAGCCGGGTTGGCTCATCAGCCCGTAGATAAAAGGGTCACACAAGTGTTTTTTATTAAGTTGGAGTTTACATTTGGATCATGTCAGGTTGTTTTTCTTTTTGGCCAACACATAAACAATTTGTATTTTTTTTTTATTTTGGTTTGTATTTGGATTGTATTAAAGTTTATTTAGATTTTAATTAGAATTATAATTTAGTTTTGACTGAAAAATAAATAAAAAAAATTGTATTTTTTTAATTAAGTAAATATGTGAGCCAACTCGTTTAATCCGCCAACCCGTGGTGGGTTGGGTTGGATTTAAATTTTTTTGACTCGCTCAAAAATGAGCCAGATTGAGTTGACTCACTAAATCATCTAACTCGTGATGAATTGAGCCGTTTCCACAACTCTAAAAATAATATCATTGTCATAAAAATAATGTTTGACCGGATCTTTTATTATAATGTTTCCTTTTATACTATTAATAAAGGGAGTACCGCTTTTAGTTTACATGTTTGTCAATTTTATTCTTTTAATAACCCTTTTCAGATTCAAATAATTATTTATGATAAAAAAATATTTTTCAATTTTATCTTTTTTATAACTATTTTTAAAATTCTATACTATTAAGAAAGAGATTCTTCCTCTGATCTTTGTTTTCTAATTTTCATTTTTAGTAACTATTTATTTAAATTCTAATAATTATTTATGATAAGAAAATTATTTTTTAATTTTATTTTTTTAGTAATTACTTTTTTTAATTCAAATAATTGTTCTTAATAAAAAAAATATTTTTACATTAAAAATATTAACTATAACTAAATTATAAAAATTATTGATTTCTGTAATTATTATGTACATGTTTTCACTTATATAATTATAATGACGAAGGTCAAAATGAGAAATTTGTGTAGAAATCTTTGTCATTCATGTTTTCTAAGCTACAAGTTGTATATATGTAAGGAAACTATTTACAGGTAGAGGATCAAACAAATATAAACACTCTGTTGTCATTTTAATGAACAGACAATTTTATAATTTATATTTCAACTACTTTTATCTTTTATAAAAAAAAATATAAAATTTTAGTATTTTTTATTTTTCGTGTAAACATCTTACTTTCCAATATTTTTAATATAAGATAAGATAAGTTATTTTATTTATTTTCTTATATCTTAACTTTTTTTAAACTAAAATCCTAATATTTTCTCAATCCTCACATCTCATTTGTTAAGTTTGAAGTTTATTACTATCTCAAATTCCATTATTTTTCTTTGTTTATGATAATTTTATTTTTTTTAATATTAAATTTAAGTTCTTTTAAACTATATTTTAAATCTAAACAAAATAACATAAAATAAAAGTAAATAATTTATAAAAAATTATTACATAATATGTAAAATTTAAAATTAAAATATGAAATAATAAAATCGATCAGAGCAATTACATTTTAACTTAATAAAATTAAATAACACCACAAAAATGCAGAAATATAGATGGATGCTCTCCCTTTACAAAAATTACAAAACTAGAATTGAAGTTAAATAAATAAACAAAATTAAATATAATTAAAATGAAAATTGTTACAACAACAAATCTGTCTTCAAGTAAATAACTGCTCAAAGTCAACATGCTCTGTGACAGAGAAGAAAAAGACAAGTTGACCCACTCCGTTTATTCCCGCCAAAAAAATTTCCCTCTCCCTCCAAATTCGAATCCTGCAAAACTTACATGACTTTTTTTTTTCCTTTCTTATTTTTGCTTTTTTATCACATATGTATTTTTGGATAAACTTTGATTTCTTTAATTATTTAATTAGTAAGTATTAAATTGTATTGTTATAATTATTTAGAATTGATTACTAATGTCTTATTTTGAATACAATGAATATATTATAATATCAACTTAAATTTAGATAAATAATGAAAACAAAATTGCTTCCTATATTACACAAAGTCAATGAATAAAGCATAAAACATAAAAGACAATCACATAAACACGAAAAAAAAGAAAGTCACAAATTAAAATTACAAACATTTAACTTGATACCCATCATCATCATCAGCCATCCCAGTCTTTACACTTTTCTAGACAGTTAACAAACTATGTTCAAACATATAAATTTAGATTTTAGAGATATATGCCAAATAAATTTAATCAAACAAATAAATCTAAAATCCTATAAATTGTTTATAAATCAAAGAAATAGTTTTATTCTAATAAAAGTAACAAAGACAAACAAAAAACACATCCAAAAATAAATATACTTACCACAGACATGTATCTACTTACTCCAATTAAAAAACATATTTTTGTGAAAAACCAAAATTATATTTTAAATACAAACCACATCAGACAAAAAATATTAAAAAAAAATTAAACTTAAGATTATGAAACTAATATATCAAAAAAAAGTTAATAAGATATGTCCTAATTCACAACAAGTGAATAATAAATATTGATAAAAGAAAAATATATTTTCCCTCCATTTATTTAAGTTACAAAACACATTTAACTTACAAAGCACAGGAGTGAACAAAATATAAAGTAAATCTATTATACCTTGTGTGAAACCTCTTAGGAAGTGATGTTGGAGAAGCTGAATCAAATCACTGGTCTTCTATCTCACTGACGCAGATCCAATGAATCGTCTTTACTCCGACACCCACCGCGTCGTCCTCCTCATCGACGTATCAAGCCTCCACGATCCCCGCCACACAAAACGTTTGGTTTCGTTTCTCGAAACCCTAAATTATTTTCCTCCTCTTTCCTCTTCCCTCTTTGCCTTCAAACTCTTCTTCTCTTCCCTCTCTCCTCTTCTCTCTTTCTCCAAGCTCCAACCTTTTTTCCCCAATCCCTCACTCTCCTTCGACCTACCTTCCTCCGCCCTCCCACACCTCTCCGACACCCTCTCCTCCCTCCCATCCTCTCTCCACCACCCTCCCTCCGCCGCCAACGCCGACCACCTTGCTCACTCTCTCTCACAACTCCTCTATGACCACTCCTGGGACCACCCTTCCCCCCAAACCGTCCCTCCCAATTTGTTTCTCCTATTTTCTCCTTCTTTCACTTCATTTACTTCTCTTGCATCTTTCCTGAACACGGATTCCAGCCTCCTTGCGGATTCTACCTCATTTTGTGACACAGTCTCTTCCTTCTTCGCCAATGTAGCTCGCTCATTCACTGTCAGAGGAATTCACTGTACTTGGATTAGTGTTGGGGAAGAAGATGTGGAGGCAAACCCTAGCGATGAGGCTAGGAAAGTGTCTTCTTTGCTTAGGACTGCGGTTGGGAGGCTCGGGTGGGGCTTTTGCTCTCTTGATTCACTTCTCCTTGGTTCGGCTCTTGTTCCATTTGGCTTGGTTTATCCCGTGATTGGGGTTTCGTTGAGTTGTGCATATAGGGAAGTTAGTGTTGGTGGGCAGTTGAAGCTTTCGATCTTGGATGTGAATGGGAGTCCCATTGAGTACAATTGCTGTGATCTTGAGTTTGTTGATGTGAAGGGTTGTTGGGATTTGCCAGGTGGAGGGGTTGAAAGGAGGGAGAGGTTTTGGAAGCTGTGTTTGGGTGGAGGTGTGAAATTGGAGGTTAAGGTTGTGCGGAGGTGTGATGCTTTTGTTGAGACAGATGACTGGCTGTCTGATTCGGTTATAGTGCGTGAGGATTTCAGGGGAATGAAGAAGAAAGACAAGGTGGGTTTGGATGAAGTTTTTGCTGATAGGGTTCTTGAGCTTGTTGCCACTGAGTTTGGTTGTGAGTGGCGGAGAAAGCAGGTGCCGGTTTGGGAATTGCTATTGAGTTTTCTGTATAAAGAAGATTGTTGGGCATTGGTAGCTGTTTCCAATGGCAAGGGTGAGTCATGTTTAGGCATTCTGAAACCTTTTACTGTGCTTGCTGGTATCTTGTCTGTGTTAGGGGATCCACATGGAGCTAGTGGTTTTGGTGAAGCAAATGTTGGACAATATGTTAAGATGGTGGATCATGATGTTTGCAAACCTGATTCCAAATTCAATGAGGAGCCGAGTTCTCGAAGTAATAAGAGCAAGAAGAGGATAAATTTGAATACACTGCGGGAACTCAAGTGGAGTTCATTCTGTAAGTCAGTGTTCGAACAATTAGAGACTGATTTGCTTGATGTTTATTGTGCCACAGAAGTTAACAAGTGTAAAAAGTTGAAATTTTTTAAATGCTGGATGAAACAGATGAAGAAATCTGGTTGTTCGGATCCAGCTTTGTTAGAAAAGCTCAAGCCAAATCCAATAGTAGCTGAACTGGGTGGCAGTAAATTGAATGACTTGACTCAAAATGATGAACCACCAATGTCCTCATTTGCTTCAGCTGAAATTAACTCGGAGCCGGAAGCTTTGAGAATACAGGAGGATGCTGCGTTAGACTTTAGGTCAGAAACATCTGAAACATTTTTTAGTAATCTTGCTGACAGGATCAAATGGGGAATTGAATCAAAAGTTGTAGACATGGGGGCCTTGGCAGAGCGACTTGTTAATTCTTGTATATACTGGCTATGTCAGAAGGTTGATAAAGAAACTGTTTCTCAGAGTCAGTCTCCTTTGAAAGATCATAATACTTGTGGTGGAATGATTGCATCTGAGCTGGTAAAACTTCTATTAAGGGAGCCCAAGGAGATAGCTGCTGAGCATAAAAGTCAAAATCCATTCTCTCAGTCTCAGGCACTTGATTCCGGATCTGCCACACCTATTGCAGAACATGTAGTTAGAGAGTATCCTTCAATTAAGTTTCCCTTAATTTATGTGATGCAATTTTTTATTGTCCTAATCAGCTGTAATTGTAGCAACTTTTGTTCCACGATTTTGGTTTTTTCCTTAGTGAACAGTAGATATGAACTGCAGATTTTATTTCGAATGGAGATTTTACAATCAGAGGTAGGAAATGAAGTTGAAGATTCCTGCAAACAGAAGTTTGTAAAACAAATATGCCTGCTTTTAGAGAACATTCAGTGTCACATGGAAGTGGGATTCTTTGGTGATTGGACTCTTGAAAACTATGTGACAAAGATAATAAAAAACAGGTACAAGTTTATACATAAAAATGAGATGTTTCAGATTGATGTTGATTGATATTTCTTTTGAAAATAAAGTGCTTTTGCACAAATTATGGAGTTTTGTAGAGTTAATGGCTTCTTTAGAATATGAACAATAACTCAATTTATTTTCATTTGCTGCAAATGTGCTTATATGTAACTTTTTTATGCTTGTTTGCCAATATGCTAAGGGCCAGAGATGGAGATGAAAATTTAACAAAAAAAGAGATGGATTTGAAAATGATTTCCCTAAAGTTTGCATGCAAATAACACTTCCTTTTCTGAGTTGTTGCAAATACCTTTCCTCTCATCCCCACCATATTTGTTCAGCCTCCAAACCTGAAATAAGAAACACTTATGTTATGAGTTTCTTTTCATTTATTTTTTTTCATGGAAAGAAATTAAATTCACATTGAATGAAATATTGAAAGATTGTTGGTTTATGAAAGTGAAATACCCAAAATGCAGGTATTCACTCACTCTTGAAGATTTGGTTCAGAAAATATACTACAAAATGGACCTGCTGTTGTTTGCCGAAGAAGATGAAGCACCAAATAGTTTACTCAACAGTGAGGACAGCAACAAATCCTTTAGCAGAAAAGTGTACAGAGATGTGGTATTTGAAAATGATGTCAGTAGTAACCAACCTTTTTCAGCAGAAAACGAGCCCGTTCATTTGCAAAACGATGTCAGTGGAAGATTGCAAAGGATTGTAGATGACCGTGATAAAAAACTAATCGAAGCTAAAGAGAAGAGAGAGAGAGCTCTAAGGTTTTCATCTTTTACAAGTTCAATGCCTGTTTTACGAAGAGTGAGGGCGCCAACACAGAAGAGCGTGAAACCCAAGACAGATCTTCAAAGGGTGCGAAAAAGGAAGGAACGAGAAAGGGCATATGGCACTGTATGTGAGACCCCAATGACAGTAAATAAGCATTCAAATTCAAGGGCAAGGGGTTCTGATGATGACCATGATTGGGCTGATGGAAGGAAAGGCTCAGTTTCCAAGGCATTGTTCAAGGACGATCTTTGATGTGAGTAAACTAAGCTTTTTCCATAGAGAAACAGTATATGCTAATCTGCAGAACAGAATAGAAGTATCTTCAGCGTTAAACAACAAAGGATGGAATGTAAATGACCGGAGTTCAGGTTAAATTTGCTTTCCCAGTGTTCCTGTAACTAACACAATCAACAGATTCACATCATTACGATTTTCTTATTGTTAGAATAGGTCAATTCGTCTGTAAATCCCACCGATAAAAAGGCTTTTTTTTTTTTTTTATTGTATCTACCTTTCACTAGGCATAGCCTTTGCTTAGAGATTAACCTCTGATCTGATGTAAGAATTTCTACATATATATACATGAATGAGGTGAATGATAAATGAATCTCTTAAGCTTTTCTTCTCATTGTTCATTCTCAAGTTGACATCGGAGTGAGTTGATCCCGCTTTGTCTGTCTTTGTCTGGTGAAACTAGTGTTTCTCACCGCCGTGTATATAAATAAGTGCATTGATCATTTATCCTGACACGAGAGATTTCTGAATTCTAAATTCTTTAACCTTATTTTTTTTCTGTTACAAAAACAAATTACATGTTTCTGTTCTTTTAGTCTGTTAGATTCAGACTGTTGCTGATGAATTCATATGTTGCAACTTTTTCTTCTAAATGGTGTTGGAATGAAAATTTGAAAGCTAGTGGTGACCTTTCCACCCTATCATGCGAAAATATTTTTATTTTCAGAAAAGTTGTAACCGGATAGCATTTATGTTCCTTTGATTGTGTCCTCTATTGACATTCTTTGACAACAAAAATATAAGCCTGTTTTCTATGCTTTGCCTGTAAAGATTTGTTTTGCTTTTGGATATTGATCAACCAACAACAATATGTGCGATAAATCACTAAGTGGTTTGTGTAGATTGCATGTTTAGCAACAAATTTGTTGGGTTGTTCATATTCCATTTTCAGGTTACTGCTTCATTGGTTTAGCTTCATGTTTGCAATTGCTGGCTTCCCTTCAGGTTATATTGAGGCTGAAAGAAGTCTGATGTTCTTTCTACCTTATTTGAATATTTAATGCAATTGAGTTTCCTGATAATTTGCCCTGATTCCCTTCAGGTATCATTTTGGCATAGATAGGTGAAATGTGTATTCGTTAGCTACTAATAAATGGGCATGACCCTGTATAGGTTTCTGGAATTTGCTTTTTGATGAAACTGTCATTTTTGGTTTCAATTCTATAAGCCAATCTTGACCTTGGTTAATGATACTATGCTTGCCAGTTGAGACCATAACGGGTATATGTTGCTATACAGTCACTGATCAACTTCTTAGTAATGTGATGGTTAATATCTATGCTCTTTGTCCTGTCAAACTAGATTGGATTATTGGCAGTGTTAATGATAGATTTATTATTGTAAATAAGCTTCATAGAAGTTGCATATTTTAAAATTGAGAAGAACCTTCATCTATAATACATGTTTTCCCCACTACACTTGGCTTCAAGTTTTCCCCCAAGAACATACAAATCTTGACGTGTATTTGCATATTCTCTGTATATTCTTTCTTCTTTTAGAGAGCAGCCCTTGTCCTAATCTTCCTTTCAGAGATTGAAGAAGTTTATTTTGCAACTGTCTCTCCCCCTTAACTTTCTCACATTGTGTTGGGAGATTCATGTCCTATGGTAATCATTCAACCTGTTCCATGTTTTTGTATGATAAAATAATCAGCTTCAAATTTTACTGAACATTTAAGAATCCAAGTTTGAATCCCTCTTTGAAGATGATTTATATTAGTGAGTTAAAGGAGAGAATCACAAATCAGATTGTGTAGTCTTTCTGAATTTCAAAGGCTACAACTCTAGTTGTATCTCACTCGTATCAGGTTCCTCATTTTTTTTTTCTTTATATAGCACGGTTACGAAAAAATGGGGATACATATCAAATAGTTTGAGTGTATTAGTTATTGTCTCTATATGCATTAAAGCACATGAGCAATTACAAGCGTAAATATGATTAATTTTGTCTTGCAAGTGGTTAGTTAAGGGTGAATAAACATGTATGCTAGTTTATTGATGTATTCAGATTAACTTTCTTCAGGCACTTAAAGCTGTATTCCACAATTATACTAAAAAGGTGATTGCTTGATGGGGACAAGTTTCTGCTATTGTGTATTATTTCCTTAGCACTATTTGTCTTGAAGCTCCTTCCAATTAGGGTTTGTTTGGATAAGTTTCTTCACAACACTCATAGAACAAGAAAATAAGAAGAAAATAGAAAATAAGCTTTTTGATAAGCCATGTTTAATCAAAATAGTAAGCAATAGTTTCAGAATTCTAAAATAATTAACCTTATCACAATTATTATATAAGTTCAAAGTACACCAAGTTCATACCATCACAAAACATAACTAAAGTGAAAAAATATCTTAAAATCTTGGTCTCCAATTCCGTAATGATATCATCTCCAAGATCATCATCATCAGCATCACCATCAAGCTTTTCTTCTTATAAGTGTGCATCATCAATATTGACATAAAAAACTATATTACCAAGATCAAATGCATCATATCAATTGTACAATTATGTCAACATTTACATTATCACCTTCACCACCTGAACTTGTTCAATCTCAACATTATCTTCATCTTCAATTAGCCATTCATCATTAGACTTAATATCATCAAATCAAATGAGAGAACAATGATTTTATTTTGTTTATTTTTGAGTTTTAGGTTATACATGACATGAATCAAATCATTCATTTTTTTTTTCGTGCGAACAATTTTTTTTTTTAAGTAAATAGTTAGTTTAATATAACAAGTATTGACATATATTATTGTCTTTTCAGTACAATAAGTAAGAAAAAAGCTACAATCTGCAATAACTTTAATTATGCTAAGTTAATATAATTGACATGCATGTGGTCTTTTATAATTAACTTGAAGAAGTACTTTAGAATTTTAAATCTACAAAGAAAAAAGTAAAGGATAAAAGGTTTCCTTTAAGATAACATTAATTTTTCCCTCTAATAAACACACCTAACCATTACTACATACTAAACATGTGTTTAATTACCTCAATCATTAATAGAGTTTAAATAAAATTAACAAAATTAAAGTTTTTGTACTTAAGACTATTTCTTTTTTCTTGTTATACTAAACAAAATATGTTAATATTTATTATACTGAACTCTGACTATTTTTCAAAAGTAAATAAAGAAAATTAAAAACCACAAGTAACTTGACAAACTTGAATTAACATTTCAAATGAGCTCTAATTATATGCTCACATCTAAATGAAATGCATGTTACACTCAATATTTGAATAACGATTCTCTTTTAACTATGGAGTTCCATCCCAAACATCTCTCATCGTTATCAAGGAAGCATAGCTTTCTTACCGTCTTTTCCTTTTTTTTTTTGAAGAAAAAATTCCTTAGCATAATTTCTAGAATAGGTGTTATTGATAGTAAAGAATAAACCTCTATCTTTGAAGAAAAAAAAAATATTTTAATGATGGTTCAAGATGTTGATAAAGATTCAAAAGTAGATCTTAGCTTTTTTTTGTTGTATTTTTGTTCTTCACACAAGTTACTTGTTGAAATTTTGGATCATAACACTTAAAATTGGTTTAAAATAAGCTAAAGTCTTTCTAAAATCTTAAAATAAATGAAAAAAAGAAAAATCAACATTTTTAATCGATTATATATATTCTGTTAAATTAATCTTTAGAGGTTGAGAACAAGATAATTGATTTTGTTACGATATAACCAATTATTTGCGAAAACCTTTTTATCCTCTTTTTATTGCAGTTAAATAATCGATTAATAATCAATTAAACTCAATCCCTTTTTACTAATATTCCCAGATTAGACTAACTCCTACTAAACCATCAACGTTTAGAAAACTTATTTATTCACAAAAACTTTATTCGCATATCTTAGTTCAACCACCAATTTCTTTACATACATCATTGATCAAAATCTTAAAATTTTAATTACCTCAAGCTGCTGCACACAAAAATTCTATCCTATAGACATCATTTTCATATTTAATTACCTCAAACTATTGCATACAAATTCAATCATAAAATTCATCCTTTAAACATCATTTTCACAAAGCCCTCTTCACAATTTACTAATTTTCTTACAGTCATCACTTTCCAAATAAAATTACTGTACACTACTTGCTCAATTAAAGCAACATCAATTAATTTCCCTTACACGAAACCCATCAAAATCACCTAAACTCTAAAAACATCTAAAATATGAAATCTCCATACATTCCAACATACTCAAATAAACATAAGATCTAGTTACTTCGTCTTACCTGAATTGTTAATTCAATTATGACACTTCACACTTTAGTGCTTTACTAACTGGTACTGTGCTTAATCCTCTCAAAACTCACTATTTTTTTTTCTCCTTTACTTTTACCCTACCGATCTGAAACGACATCGTCTTAAAAAAATATATCATTCCTCGAAGCTTCAACACTAATCCATCCATGTTACCTAAGTGCTCTAACCAAATGACCTATATAAATAGTTGGTCATTTTACTCATTCTTAAAATTGTAATTTAAATTTAGCTCATTTAATTATTCTACTAAATTAAAATTTTCTATGGTCTTAAAAAAAACTGATTTTCAACCTTTTGCTTTACTCTAAGAATCCGTGGAACCAAATATTAAGAGCACTTTTAGATCACTCAAGACGTGTAACTCTTTATAAAAAGGCTTAAATATTTTTGCAAATGAAATCATTCATCTTTATGATTTTGCTAATTGATTGGCTTCTCTCAAGCAAAATTATAATGACATGATGTCTTGTATTGATGAAGCTCAATCTATAATCGAAGAATTGAAGGTGTCCTTGGAGGTTGATTCATTATAAGATAAACAAGAAGTTAGATAAGATTATAATCTTCTGTGCTCTGAATCCAAATTTTGTTCACGTCAGGGATCAAATTTTAATTTGTCAAGAAGTTTCTTTTAAGGAAAACTTGACAACATGATTCGTTCATGTTTCAACTTTCAAGATATAAATATTCAAGAATTTATGGCTTCTACACATGAAAAAGGAGGGCTTGGTGGTAGAAGAAGTCCTTAATGTACATATCGTAAAAGAATGGATCATTCCAAGAAATTTGCTACTCTTTGCATGACTTTCCTAACAAGGCAACTAATATTTCTAAATCTAAAGTTATTGAGCAAAGTTCTCCAATGAAAAATATTAGGAATGTTTGAGATAATGTTGGAAAAGTTTCTTGCAATACTTTACATACAATCACTTCTAATTTAATAAAATAATTAATTACAAAAATAAGAGATAAATTAATAAAGGAGAACACTAACAAATTTATAGTGGTTTGATTCTTTTTTTAGTCTATATCCATTTCGCCTATCACAATCTTGGTCAGATTATTCTACTATCTTAAATATCATATAACAAAATACTTCACATGTAATCATTCAAGAATTAAACATACAATCTTTTTCAAGCCTATCACAACAAGAATCCAAGGGAAAAGTGTCGGCCAAAAGCGGATGCATGGAGGCCAAAGCCGACGCTAACAAAAGAGTAGCATCGGTCCAACATTAGAAAGGAAACACACGAAAAAAACCTAGAAGCTAACCTTAGTAGTCGGGCAACTGTGGTCACTAGTTTGAGTGTCATATAGTGCCAGTTAGGCTAACACAAATGCATACACAAATAGAATGATTGTAGAGATAACGTTAGCTAAGAGGAAAAAATATTTTAAATATTTAAAGCATGGACTAATCGATGCTAAGAGAGAAAATATTTTAAAATATTAAGAGAAAGCGTGGACTAGCTGATACTAAGAGAAAATATTATTTTAAAATATTTGGAGAGAGCATGGGCTAGCCGACGCCAATAACAACTTTCATAACAAGCCCTATTCGAATTTCACCTGCTTAAATCAAATGTTGAATTCATATAATCAAATGATTTTCATTTAATCCATCCAAAAGTCATTTCAATTACAATCAATAGAGAAATAAATTGCATTCATGCTTGCTTGACATAGTTAAGGTATCAAATTACAACATGGCTGACATGCTTATAAAAGCTAGGTAGTTGTAGATAGTGCATCAAAGTATAAAATGTTACAAGTCATAATTTGATTACAATATTGACTATACAAATAAGCCTACAAATTAAAATTGGAATTGAAACAAAGTAAGTTGAAGTCAGTCAAACAACGTTATAAGAAGTCTACATAAACAATACTTGTAAAATGAAAAACCAATATGTAAGATATAAATATGTATAGTTTAAAAATAGTGTACACCTTATAACTGAGCAACACAAATTGAAGAAGAGACTATATAAAAATTGAACAAGGACAAAGGTGTAACATAGGTCAAATATTGAAATTGAACACAACAATAAATATACTTTCAAGTATTTGATTAAATTAAAAAACACTTATAGTAGAGCCACAATCCAACAACAATAAATAATTAAAATTGTGACCATAGTAAACTTTAACATTAGCAATGAAAATGTTATTAATAGCATACCAAAAGATAGAAGCATATAAAATGTGATTTGTAAGACCCGGGAAAATTAAATAAATAATAAATATTTAATTAGTCATAATTGTAGATTGGAAGTAAATCCGAAGTAAATCCAAAGGAATTGATGTGGATGTCATTAGTATGATGTTTTAATTATTTATTTTATTTTGCATGTATGCATGATTTATGATATGCTAATTATGATTGCATGTGCGCATGAAATGTCATAAAACATCTATTGGTTTGTTGGTTATACATACACTTAGTAATTAGGTGGATGTGAGTTTGAACCTTGGGTAGCACCAAATTATTCTTATTTTGCGCTAGGGGTTCTCCTGCTAAGGAAAAATGGAGTAGAAGCCTCCCAATAATGGCACTTAATGGCCATTAACATTTTATTTTCGTATTTTATTTTTAATAAATTATTTTAAAGGTTGAAATTGGAATTTTAGAAGGAGAGTTAGTGAGAATTGGGAGGGGTTCTCGTATAGTTGTTAAGGGAAAGTGGGAAAGCATTGAAAACTGAGCCAAAGAGCAAAAAAGGAGGTTAGAAAGAGTGCCAAGTGGGAGAAGCAAAGGGTAGATTGATTTATGAGCAAAGAGCAACGTTATGAACGTAGTTAGAGCTGGAATTCCAAGTAAGGGAAGCTGCACTTTGTGGTTTTAATTAAAATGATGTGTTTCGTGGTACGTTAAAGCATGATTGCATGATTCCCTTTTGTTTTGCGTTGGAAAACTCACATTTCTGCCCATAAACTGTCTAGCAGCGTTCTTGGCCCGCTAGACGTCACATGCAAAATGAACCTGTTTTTTGGATTTTCCCAGAAATCGCCTAGTAGCAATCGTGCCTTACTAGGCGACGCGAACAATAATGTTCGTTTCTAGGTTTTTGTCAGTTTTCTGGGTCGTTGTCAAATTGTTGGATATAATGTGTTTGCTTGTGGAGTTATTATTGTTATAAATTGTTCATACATTGCTATTGTTGATGTTATATAGGTGATTTGATGATTGTACCAACATGAGGGCTCCATAATGGTTTGAGGATGAAGTGGAATTGTGATTTAATGTGCTTGAATGTGTAAAATTGTGGTGATTTTGGTATTTCTAGGATGTTATGGAATGCATATGCATATTGGAAAACATGATTGAATGAATCTTGTGCTAATTGAATGATTGGGTCAAAAATTTGGGGTTTTAAGGTTTCTTGCAGGTGCAACGAAACCTGGGTTTTACCCAAAATCTGAGGCATTTCCTGACAATACATGCTTGCTGCCAGGCGATAGCCAATGTGTTGATGCACTTCATGTTTTTGGTTGTACTAGTTGTGGGGTTGGGTTCTATGGGATTTATTTTGACTTATAATTGTGGAAGTGATATAAACTAGATGAATTGTATTGATGAAGGTCTAAAGCATGAAATATAATGGTGGTATGATGCTAAACTTGATTGACAAGAAGTGTTGGAATAGATGGAATGTACTAGGTGCTATTTAAGGTAAGATGGGATCTTGCTTTCGTGGTAGGCAGTGTGTATTTTTTGTTTTGTGAGTGTGTTATGTACATGTTGTATTCTTTGTATACATGAAGATCGATATGGTTTAAAGTGGTGAATACTTGTAAATATAGCTATGACTGATGTATAGAATGTGTGAAGTGTTATATTGAGTCGTATTGGTATATAGGAACATGCAATGAAGTAATCTTAAGGTGGTTGTTGTGAATCGTACTATGAATATGAAGTATTTCCTTGGTAATTGCATGCATTGCCATGAGTGAAAGTTGTGAATGCATGTGATATATGAATGTGTAATTGAGTCATGAGAATAAGCATATAGGTGTTATTGTGTTATGGAATCTGGATGTGTAGTTGGGTGTCTAGTGCATTAAAACTTGTGTTGTGGTGCCAAAAACCAGTAGTTTCACACTACTAGTGTAGCGTCTGGCAGTGCGGATTAGATCGCCAGGCGATAGGTGAACCAGGGAGGTCCCTAGGAGGTGTGGCACCTAATGACATTGATGGATTGCCAAACCGTCTGCATAGAAATGTAAAATACTGCAGCTTAAGCTGCACCACGCGATAGTGTAGGGGCAAGGTGCTTTTATGGTGTGTTTTGCGTTGTGTTTTGTGATGACTTTGGTATGGGATATGCTTAGATGAATTATGAGTAAGGAGGTTCGTAATGAAGTTGGAAACACGTGATTAATACGAACGAGGATGTTCATATTGGATGTACTCTTGTGTGGGGATACGAGCAGAAAGGTTCATATGTTTCATGCTCACATGAGGTTGTTATGAGCGGAAGGTTCATAAGAGTTGGTGTTCATGCATGTTGGACTAAGAGCAGGGAGATTTGTAGAGGTTGGACTACAAGCGGGGAGATTCGTAGAGTTGGACTATGAGTGGGGAGGTTCGTAGAAGTTGGACTACAAGCGGGAAAGTTCGTAGAGTTGGACCACGAACAGGCAGGTTCGTGGAAGCATATGATATCCCTAAGGCCATGGTCGAGTATGTGCATGTTGTGATTAAATGTGATGGTCTTATATAGGTTATGAGGTTATGGATGCATGATTACCTTATGTTATAAGGTCTTTAAGAGTGTGATTCATGTTGAGTGAAGTTATATATTTTTGGGTGAGGTATTCATGTAATTTATGCCTACTTGATTCTTTTTGAGCTCACACTTTTTGTTTGTGTTTGGCGATGATTACGTGACTTGTCACATGGGAGCAGATGTTATTCCAGGTGATGATGACGAGGGATAAAGACAGAACGAGGATAGTTGTTGGGCTTTATTTAGGGAACTTGTTTTGAATAAGCTTTATAATTTCCTTTTAGTGGTTTTCTTGGATTTCGAACATGTAATAAATTAGTTGTATAATTATGGATCTGGTTTTTGAGAATTTTTAAATATTCCTGCGTGTTTGGGATCAACATTTATGATGGAATTTAATTTCAATTTCAATTTTCTTTTATTAAGTAATATCCAACCAGGGTGTTACATGATTTACCTCATGAAGTCCATGTTGAAAGATTAAGATGATTATCCAAGTCTTGATCACAATATGGATGCATGTGACTGGTACCCGTTGAAGCATCTGCAGTCTGTCTTTCCAACACTAAGGCTAACTATCGCTTGATCAACCAAGCCCTCTGTTGTTGCATGATAGCGTATTTCTTATTTGTTTCAACCAAGCTCTCTACTATTGCAACAACTTTCTCATCAGTTGCAATAACTCTCTCATAAACAACAATTGCTCTATGATTTGTTGTAATAGCTCTCAGAGTGGCTTGTCTCACTAGTGCAAAAAACACATTTTATGATAGGTAAAAAGGACTTACTATGATAGGTACTCCTATACCTAACATAATAAGTGATTTTTTTTTAACTTTTTTAGTTTTTTCAATTTTTCTCCATTCATAATATTATTACCTGAATAAAACAATATACAATTTTCAAATAAAATAATTTCATTGACTTACTTTATCCAATAAACATTATCCAAAAGAGACTTACTTTGTCAAAGTATACATATATAAAGAATCCTACAACTTTAGAATTTATTCATACATTATAAAAAAAGCTTAAACATTATACATATCTCACTATGAACCAATCACTTGATGGAACTCCAAGATCTCCCTTATGCCAATATGAACTAGAAAATCACAATAACCAAAACAACAATGACTTCTTTCCCAAGTTCTTTCAGGAGTCTACAAAGTCCATTGCCGTAATAATATGCAAAGCAATAAAAAAGGGTCCAATGAGAAATTCTATAAAAAAGTGTTGCATTTGATTGATAAAACTATAGGAAATAACATCTTAAACAAATATTTATCATGCAACTTATCATTTCAAAGCAAGCTTCCAGAAGGAATTTTCTTCCACCAAATTTGTCAAATTAACTTTCTCTTAAGTTAACTCCCCTCCCAAATTTAAAAACTAGTTATAATTCCAAGTCGAGACGCACAACAAAGATTTCAAGGCAAAATTAGTGGTCCAACATTCATTGTTGCTAATTAAGACACGTTAATCTATGTGTGTTCATAAATTAAATAAAAGGAATGGATACATATCGGGAAAATAATCAAACTTTTGCTTTAGGTGTCAATGTGCAGAACAATATGTGAAACACAACCAATAAGAGATGAAAATATTCAACTAGAAGATTCCATCAGTTGAAATTAAACTAACCATACCCTGCACATCAACATAACAAAATTTTAATATCTTTTTAATTTATAGTTTTTAATTAGTAATATATTAAAGATTATGTTATCACTTGCATTTGACTTGCTATATGTGTTTGATGACCACTGATATGACTAAAATTGAATAATTATTGTAGAATTTATTAGGCCCAAATGTCATTATAAGACAATCACACCTTTATATCCTACAATTGCAGTACTAAATTTCAACTCTAGTTATTGAAGTAAGTTCTTGGGATGTGGTACCTGATGCAACCTACAACAAAAATATAGATTAGAAAGATTGTCTGCTAAACAACAACTACTGGTTATACTAAATTAGATTTTTTAACACCAAGGAGAACAACAACATACATGGACCTCCATTGAATTGAAAAGATCTTGTTACCTTTCACTACAATAATTGATAGGGAAATTTCATGCTTGATCAAACAACAACAAAACAAATTAGTACTGTGAAGGAAAATAAAGTCTTTTGAACCAGGAGTTGGCATACTCAATTCTTTAACAAGTGCTTTGGTTCTCCTAAGGCAAATGCCAAAGATCATATATTAGTAACCACTCTACTTCTTAACTCAAAATAGTTCTAATAATAAAAAAAATTCAACTTTTAAACCTTAAGTGCTTTCTATCAGATTACTTTCGACTTTATTGGATTATACATGACAAGAGTGAAATTTTGGCATGAAGATAACGATTTAAAGCAAAACATGAGTTCAATATTCCTTATTTTCATAGCATTTCTACTTTTACCTCAAAGTAACTATTTAAAATGGAAGAACGATATCCAAGTGACCTCGTAGATATCTCTTGCCCTACTTGCTTCATCAGCAAAAGCTGCAATTTGTTGTGACAAAAAGGTTAGAAACATGGTTATGGAAGAGAGCAAAGTAAAAGTAAATTTTGTACACTAGTTCTTCTTTTCACCTTATCAAACGATTCAAATATGTCCATTAACACTTGGCAATCTGACTATTGCATGCCTTAGTGGTTTCAATTCCACGATTTCCATGACTTCCTCAATTAACACCTGCAACCATTAATCAATATTAAACATCGAACATCTGTGTAAACAGTGGTTGCGACAAACTCTCCAATGGTCCAAATGAGAGGTTGAGTTTGGGAGAGCGGTGTCGACAAGCGAGAAGGCTAAATCACTCATCCAAACAAAATAAGCTCAAGCAACTAATCTAAAAAAAAGCTCAAGCAACTAAGTGGAGGAAAGAGAGAAAACCTGATTGTCCAAATGGTAACATAGTCACCAGTGCAACAATGGTAGGGCTTCGATCCAATGTGTTCTCGCGACAAAGGCTTCAATGGTCCAAAAGTGAGATTGAGTTTGGGAGAGGCTGACGACGACATCTTGAAGGCAGAGGTTGACGACGACAACCGAAAAGGGATACAACGATGTGTGGAGTCGACAGCGTGTGGTAGGCGACGATGTGTGGAGTTGACGACGTGTGGGAGGTAACACCTGTGGAAGACGAGAAAGAGAAATGAGTGATTGCGTGGACTGATTGAGGAATGGAAGATGAGAGATTGTGCGTGGAGTGCTTATGAGATTGGAAAAGAGGTAAAATTAGGGATTTAGATATGCTAAGACATGAGTTGAAGTATGAGTCATGGTAAATAAGAGATTTAGAAATATTATGATAGGTCTCCTTAAATCTGTCAGAATATGTTTTTAACATAATTTCATTTTTTCCACTGCGTTCATTTATTATGATAGGTCTGATACATATGTCATAATAAGTCTTTCTTTTTCATTTATTATGACAGATTCTCTTTCACCAGTCATAATAACGGTTACTTTTATTACAAAAATTTCACCGGTCAACTTATTATGATAGGTGGACTATACCTGTCATAATAAGTCGTCATAGATTCCTCTTTTTCCACTAGTGTCTTACTTCTTCATGAAGCCTCTCTATTTCATGCAACTATTCCTATATGGTGGAATAATTATGCGGGATAATGTTGAAGGTTGAGTTAGGGATGACACACCATGATGAATGTTGACAGCCAAGTCCCTAGTGTCATAAACTCTACCTTTACTCTTCCTTCCAACAACATTTTTCCAGCATTCAATCCTTGTTGTTGCTGTAGATTCTGCAGAATTATCTAATTCCTTATCTTGCACAAGTTGCTGACATGTCTCATATTCAATTATAATATTTGAAAAGTGTTAGAATTTATAGAAAAATTAAAAATAGGTTGAGTGATAAAGTGGATAACATACACATGTTTATGGATCCATAGAACGACCATGTTTTTGTTCGTGAGAAATATTATGCATTTAGTATGATTATATTTATGAATACATAAATTTCAATAATGTAAGGAAATTTAGAGATGTTCTAAATAAAACTTACTAACCCTAATGCAATCTCAATGTGAGATTTGTAGCCTATAAAGTATAGTGCTCACATTGTGATGAAGATATACTTATTTTATTCCAAGAGGAATTTTCTTTGAACTTATCATTGTCCCAATAGTTAAGCAACTCATTCAAGCCTTGTTTCCCTATCCAAATAGGTTTGTGTCGGCCAACCGACACTAATGACAATAAACTAACATCGGCTAGCCTCACAAAAAATTTAATACATTTTTATATTATTTTTTACTTTTATAATATAGAGCGGTGTCTTTTGACAGACACTTATAAAATAAAATAGTGCCGACTAGTCCTCACAAAACGATTAATATATTTTTATATTATTTTTTTACTTTTATAATATAAAGTAGTGTCATATAATCAACACTAAAATGGTGTCGACTAGTCCACGCACAACTAAGTAATATATTTTTACATTTTTTAATTATATAATATGAAGTTATAGTCGTGTAACCGACTCTAATAGCATCGTAATGGAAGCCGATGCTATTAATCTCATGTATTCTTAAAGTGCATGTTATAAAAAAATAAACCAAGAATTAAAACAAAATAGAAAATATCATTTGATGAGACGAATATTTCAAAAATAATAAGAATAGGAATTTATTCAAGTATATCACCAATGCCTTCAAGTTAAAACTCTTGAGAGTTTTTTTTTTTCTTTTTAAGAAAAAATTATTTTATTAAAGAGTTTTGGGAACTAGTAGAATGATTTATAATTGTGTAGGATTTGTAACTTATGATATATGCATAACATCATTTATATAATTTGATATAAAATTGATGTATTTGTTATATTTAGAGCATACCAATCATTTTTGTTTTTAATAGAATTTAAAAACTTGATAAGAATAATTTAATCAATTATTTTTTGCCTTAATCTATTATTTACAAAACTTGTTTGTAGATTAAACTTGAGATAATCAATCATTACTTAAAATAATCAATCATCTCACTAATAATAATTAAATGACATAAAATAATTGATATAAAAATTTAACAATGAATCATCTCAAGATACTTAATTAGTTTATGTTATGATATAATCGATTGTTATATTCTAAAACATGTAAACGTTTTTTAAAAAAGGTATGAATTTTTGTTAAGACATATAATAAATAAAAAATGCAAAAAATTAAATAAACTTCACAACATGAGACAATAAATTTAAAGCTCATCAATATAATTGTACTCGCCAAGAATGTAATGGTAATAAGGCGAGGGGTGGGAGTGTAAAAAAAATTACATCATCATAAAGCCAACATGGTGGAGAGGAAGTGTGCATTCTCATAAAGCCGACGTGGTGGTGAAGAAGTGTACAACGACATAAAGCTGATATGGTGGTAAAGAGGTGTAGAAGAATTGCATCGTCATAAAGTCGACATGGTGGTGAAGAAGTGTACATTGACATAAAGCTGATATGGTGGTGAAGAAGTGTAAAAGAATTGCATCGTCATAAAGTCGACGTGGTGGAGAGGAAGTGTGCATTGTCATAAAGCCGATATGGTGGTGAAGAAGTGTAAAAGAATTGCATCATCATAAAGCCGACGTGTTGGAAAGGAAGTGTGCATCCTCATAAAGCCGACATGGTGGTGAAGAAGGGTAGAAGAATTGCATCGTCATAAAGCCGATATGGTAGTGAAGAAGTCATAAGGCCGGACAAAGGAGGATTGATATTATGTAGTATGTGGTCTTTAGGCTGGGTCGATTTGTTAAAATAAGATTGTAAAGATAAGACATGTAATTATTTAGTTATTATTTAGTTTGGTTGATGAGATATTGTGGTTGAGATTTAGGAAGATATCAAGGATTATCTTTAAGATTATTATGTATCATGTATATCTACAATATTTGTAACTGATTATCCTATTATAAATAAGAAAGTCACTCCAATGGTCAAGAGACAAATTGTTTTTGACTTAAACAGGTTTTAAGGTAGGATTAAAAATATATTTTTTTTTTGTTTTTGGTTAAGAATTATCTGACACTTTTCTTGATCAAAATAATAACCAACTTTAATATTCTAAAAAGGTTTTTAAGAATATTACAAATTTTTCATTTCAAATATCATACACGAATCATAATCTTTTCACTAGATTATGCTTATATGACATAAAAAAAAATTCATAATTTAAAAAAAAAATCCCGAGTCATAAGAATAGAAGTTCTTATTTTTCTGGCATATATATATATATATATATATATATATATATATATATATATATATATATATATATATAAAGACCAACAATTAAATAAAACATTAATAATAATCTGATTTTATAAAAACCAAGTGTGATATAGCACGTTGAAATTTACAAATATTAAATTAAAACCTGAGAATGACTTGTGAAATGAAAATGCTCTTAATAAAATAGTTGTTCGATGGATCTTAGCATGTGTTTGAATGAACCTTCTTTTAATGACTTAAGAAGAAAAAATTAGAAAAAGAAAAGGAAAGAAATTCTGCTAAACAAAATTAATTTGCGCAAAAATTAATAAAAATAAAATAAAAACTAGATAAATTAAACTAGTTTTAAGTTATAAAGAATTAAATAAACAAAATCATTTACGTATATTTTTCTGATCTTTTAGAAAGAATTTGTCCGGATAAGTCTTTAATGACTTCAGTAGACGATTCTCCAAAGAAGAGTTGACACTAACAAACAATAGAAGTCTTAAGAGTTTGCGTTGTTTCACGATTATCGAATGAATCTCCGCTACATGGCACAAACTACACACTGCCAAAAACGCAATCTATTTCCCGCATATTACGCCAAAATTTGTTATACATATGTCAACATTGATGGCTTTCACCTTCTTCAACGTTTCTTCACATATAAGCCAATTGCTTACTTTGGAATCATTCTTTTAATCCAAAAATTCAATAAAAAGTTAGGTCAGTCAGTCAGATACTCTATCTGCTTCAAACAAAGCAAAATAAAATAAAATAAAATTTAAGATTTGAATATATTTTAATTTCTCATAAAGACTTATTCTTTTAATTCACTATTTTTGAGAATGATAAAGTGAATTTTTCCTCCAATATTCAAGGCTAAAGACGAATAACCTTTCAATATAAATTAAGAAAATGTTAATTTAGATAAAAAAAATATTTAACAAAATATTGATTTTCTTTTAGCTCGGGTACTGTATATTGTGTTTTAAAAGCTAATAATTCATTATCGGAGCAAATTGATTTGAATTATCTTATTAATTTATCTTCTAAAAAATGGTTAAGAATTAATCAATTGAATTTTCCTCTTTTAGCTCTATTTAGTTTTTGTCTTATACAATGTAATCTAGAAGAATGATTACGCATCTATAATATATATATATATATATATATATATATATATATATATATATATATATATATATATATATCCGGCTCAAGAATAGATAAAACAAGTGAAGCACTTGTTTTAGGTCTCTAAAAAAAAAGGTCTTAATTTTCTTTTTTACTTCTAAATTAATTATAATATTATATTTATGAAAAATGACTTTCAAATTTTTTTAGTACTAATATATTTCTATTAAATTAATTATAAATTTTTGTTTAAGAAAAAAGGCCCCAAAAATAATATTTTATAAGTAATATATTTCTATTAAATTAGTTATAAGTTTATGTGTGAGAATAAAATTTAATTAAAATATTATTAGTGTTTGTAAATTTTTATTGATATTAAAAATGATATTTAATGAGTTAAAATTCCTTTTAGTAAATTATGATTTTGGTTAAAAAAAAATAATGATTAGTTATCTTTATTTTTTTATAATTATCCTCCATTTTATTTTCTTCTTTTATCGATATGTGACTTCTATTGTCTCTCATTGCTTTCTTATATTTTAGAGTCTTTTTTAGGATTAAGGTTTTGGCAAATTACATTTCTTAAATCACATGTCACCCATGTACACCAATATTTTCATGTATTTTCTAATTCAACAAGAATAAAAACAATAACATATTAAACAATAACAAACAAGAATAAACACAATAACAAGACTAATATGTTTTTTCTTTCTATTTGTGTTGTTATTGGTTTTATTCTTGTTTGTTGGATTTGTATTAGAATTAGAAATGTATTTTTTTTGCCTAATTTTGTTTTTCAGTACTTTTAGATTTATATGTTTCTCGATAGTTTGTTTTTATATATCTTGATGAGGAACTGAAATTTTTATACAATACTATGAATTATATTAAGGTTTAGTCTTTTTTTTTGTGGATAATAAATTAATTTGAGCATAATTCAAAGTTGAGTTTTCTGTGAAAGATAATTTAAGGTTAGGAAAAAAAAAAGATTTACTATCAAGTTGAGAAGAACAATACTTTTTTATTATTATTTTTATTAATGATAAATCTTAAAATAAGTTCTGCAGGTTCTTGAAAGAGTTGAGACTTGAGAAGGAAAAAGATACCTGAGACTTCAAAACACTACAACTCTACTATCGAGTTTACTTCCCTAACAACCTGACTCAGGTTTTATTGTTTTAACTCGTTCTTTCATATACTTATCTTTAGTAGTGTTTTATATATTATAATTTTTTATTTTATATAAAAATATGTAGATATGTCAAATAGAAAATTTTAATCGGGCTATTTAAAAATTCAAAAGAAGAAAAGAATTGAGACATTAATTGCATTATATGAATACATTTATAAAAATATATAACAAAATTGAATTAGAAAATAGAGGTGGGTGTTCTTTGAATGAAAGATAATAACAATATAGATATAGCTGAAACCAATTGAGAGAGAAAAATAGTTAGTGACGAGGATAATTTTGATTCTCAAACCCATAATAACGAGGAGGAGATTGAGATATTAGATGTTGATTTTACTCTTGATAAAAATATATATGATCCAAGCCAAATGAAAGAATATTGATACAAATTTAAGAGATTTATTTGTAAAAAATGTTATGTTAAAATCAATGATATAAATTTTCGTAAAGATATACATTATAGACACTTTTCTTCATCAAACTATATTCAAAGACCTTATCTTTTGCATAAAAAAAAATCGAAAAATAAATTTGAAGTAAAGGCCTCATTTTTTAAGTTTGCTTTAGGCTTCCCAAACTCTTGAGTTATATATATATATATATATATATATATATATATATATATATATATATATATATATATATATATATATATATACACACACACACACACACTGCACAATGATACGACAATTAAAACAATCTTTAATGTCAGATTTTGGAATCATCATAGATATTATTATCATTAAAAATCCATCAGAAAATGACAATGATTAAAACAACTATGATTGTTATTTAACCGTCATTAGTGCATGAAAAGAAAAAATGAAAGTGAGAGGAGAAGAAGAAACACTCGAGCCAAAAAAGTGCGTCTCTTTTTATGAAAGTATTGCACATTCAACAACATTTCTCTATATAACTATCGTCGTTTCTCCATCCCAAAATAGTTTTAATGACGATTCTCTATTTAACTGTCATTATTTTTCGTTTGTCCCACTTTTAACAACGGTTCTTTATATAATCTCGTCATTTTCACTTTTAACAACGGTTAAAATGTCAACCATCATACAAAAGTCCGCATAAATTACAATTTTGCCCCTGTACATTGTTTTACTATGGTAGCTTGTTAAACATCGTCAATCTATGTTATTGAAAGTTCTTTTTGCACTAGTATATATTTGCTTATATGTATGGCTTAAATATTATTTTGGTCCCTAGTTTGATTCAATTTGATCACTTTTTCTTTTGCGCATTCAATTAGGTTTCTATTTTGCTAAATTGTGTTCAATTTTGGACTTTCTTCATGATGCCATTTAAATTGATAATGACAAAGTGTACAAGGTGATACTATTCACATCAGTGAACTATTTTATTTATGACTATTTGTGTTTTGTTCAAATAAATCCCTATTTTAGTTAAATGTTGTCGATTTAGTCCTAACTTCCACTTCATTACTCTCAACCTCCACCTCATCTTGACCCTCAAACTCCACTTCATCATGTCCCTCACCATCCACTTTTTCATCACCCTTACCCTCCATTTCATGACCCTTAAACTCCACTTCATCTTGTCCTTCACCATCCACTTTGTTGTAATAGTTGGAGGCAACGATATGACAATCAAGCTTTCAACCCAATTTCTCTAAAATATTATTGATATGACAATTTCACAACAATTTGTTTTTCTTTTCTTTTCTTTTTTTCATGTTCTTCTTGTATGGCTCAACCTTCATTATATAGATGTTGCTTCAATTAGCCGTTGAGACTTTAAATTGCAACTCTTTATTACAGTCTTCTTAATATGGAATGACTTGATCAATTCTTTTAATTTGATATCTTCAGTTTGAATCTTCAACATCCTTCTTTAAGACTTCAATTCTGAATCAGCTAATGCTTTTCAGGATATCTTCTTTCCTTTTGTTATTGAGCTCAAACTTGATTTTGAATTTTGCTCCCTTCAACGTTCATAGATTATTCTGTTAAGGAAACTTTGTATTTCTTGATTTTTCATTTGAATCATTAGAGAAATAATATCTTTCATTCAATCAAATAGTTCATTCATAAGATATTTCTTAATGTTAATTTCATTTGAACATTTGATTCAAATACTGTTCCAGAATGATAATATTTGTTGTAGTTCATATGATTGAATCTTTGTTTCAAACAATAAAATCAATATGTTAATTTCCATGAGTAATCAGAGATCAAAAACCTCTTTCAAACCATCAAGGTGTATTATAAATGTTTTAGGATGAAGTTCGTCTAACACTTGGGTAGTATAATGACTTAAGTTGTCTTAGGTCGTCTAATGCCTTGGTCGTGTTTTACTCAAGTGGTCTAATCCTTTGTTGCCTTATGCCTTAGTCATCTAACATAGTGACATAGGTTGTCTAAAGACTTGGTTGTCTAATGCATTATTCACCTATTGATTTCTACTGTTAGACTCGTCTAACACCTTGTCTAATCCTTAGGCTAGTCTAATGGTAAGATTTGACTTTTGCATTTAATTATGCTTATTACTTACAAAGTACATTATATGTTTACAATGCAAACTAAATTTAAAAAAATTATCAAAGCAAAAATGATAGAGAACACAAGAGAACCTATTGGGGTGAAAATTGTCCAATGAGAGCATTGATGGTGGCAACACAAATCAAATAGGGAGGTGGTGCAAAAATTCTACAACACAACTAATGGTCATGAAATGGGTGGTGATGCATGTGTAATGGACACATGTAATGGTAGCAACATGAGCCGCAATGACAAATACAAAGATAGGACAATGTAGATAATATAAAAAATATAAAATAAAAGAAGTAAGAAGACAAAATGTTTGTTGCAACTACATTTTGTGCAAGATAAAATTCATATGATGAATCATCATCATATGAACTCTACAACTACAACTATATTAAAAATGTCATCGTAAAATAATTACAAGTATGTTACCACGTCTTATTTTATGTTGACTGTCTTATAATCAAAAGTAACATCTTCATGTTAGAGTGTATGTTGGGACAATTTTATCATAAAGATTTTATTGAAAAAAAAAATTATCTTAAAGTCAAAAGTTACTCATACATTAAAGTAGATCATTAAATGAACCATGTGAAACAAATTTATAAATTACCTTATATAGGTATTTTTAGATAAACTTCTCCTTAAGAATATATAGGATAGACACTACAAGAAAATGTCTTGTTAATAACAAATTTTAGTTACTAAAAGTTGTTAGTCATTATAATGACTAATTTAGATACCAATTTACAAAATAAAAAATTATTGGTTACTAAATTAGTCATTATTATGAACAAAAAATATATATATTTGGTTTCTAAAATTTAGCTCTACCAAGGTTTTAGCTACCAAACAAAATTCGTCACTAAACATTACCTACCGAAATTTTTGTTACCAAGGAAATTTGTTTCTAAATTAGTCTCTAATTAACTAGCGAACAATTTAACGACTAATTATAACTTTTTATTCATAATTGTGACTATTTTAATAATTAATAATTTTTTATTTTGTAAATTGATATTTAAATTGGTCACTATAACTATTAACTTTTGATTACTAAAATTTATTTTTAATGAACAACTTCTTCTTAGGGTGAGAAGAAAAAAAAATCTCAATAAATATAATTTACCCCGCAAGTAAAAATAAAAAATTATAAAAAAATCATATATAACGCTTTTACAAATTAACTTGTAAATAAATTAATTTTAACTTATAATAGAGTCAAATACATTTTTTTCTCTGTATTTTTTTTTCTTCAACTTTTTTCTAAAAAAAAACGAACACAGTGATAATTGTGGCAACTAGTTTTAGCTTTTAATGAGGTTTTCCACCGTGAAACTCTAACCATATGTTTCATAAAAAAAAAGCATATTTCGAACTAGAGAAGGTTGAAAGTTCCATGCTTCTCCATGAATTTCTAGGAATAAATAATATATATATATATATATATATATATATATATATATATATATATATATATATATATATATATATATATATAAAACTTCTCCATAAATGTAATTTACCCCGTAAGTTAAAAATATAAAATTACAAAAAATTAGATATAACCATTTTACAAATTAATTATAAATTAATTAATTTTAACTTATACTAGAGTCAAATACATTTTTTCTCTGTATTTTTGCTTCAATTGTTTTTACAAAATGAATATATTGATAATTGTGGCTATAAAACTTTTAGCTTTTAATGAGGTTTTTCCCCTTAAACACTACACATAGGTTTCTAAAGAAGAGCATACTTCTAACTAGTGAATGTTGAAAGTTCCATGCTTCTCTCCTTAAGAATTTCAAGGAGAAAAGAATATAAAAGAAACTTCTCCATAAATGTAATTTAACCCTTAATTTAAAAATAAAAATTATAATAAATTATAATTAACTTTTTTAACTCACTATCTTATAAATAAATTAATTTTAACTCACTATTTTTTTTTCTCTGTATTCTTTCTTCAATTTGTTTTAATAGAGTAGTGATAACGTGGCTATAATAGTTTTAGCTTTTAATGAGTTTCGTTCCCGATTAAACTCTACCCACAAGTTTGTGAAAAGGAGTGTGCTTTCGAACACAAAGTTGCGAATGCTGAAAGTTCCATGCTTCTTACTTTTCCTTCCGCAGACGTATGCAAGAAATTTCTTCCCCACAAGACACGCCACTATCTCACTACGTCACACTCTCTCCTCTCCAAACTTTTCTCCATACATAACACCTATAAATACCTCACACATTCTTCAACTAAACAACACAAACACACTCATGAAATCAAACATGGCTTCCCTCAAACAAGTTTCACCCTTGTTACTCCCTCTGTTGCTCATTTTCATTTCCCTCTTCAAACCCTCCCACACCGGAGGAATTGCCGTCTACTGGGGTCAAAACGGCAACGAGGGCTCTCTGGCCGACGCATGCAACACCGGCAACTACAAATACGTCAACATAGCATTCTTGTCCGCGTTCGGCGGCGGCCAGACCCCGCAACTGAACCTCGCCGGCCACTGCAACCCCTCTATCAACAACTGCAACGTGTTCAGCGACCAGATCAAGGGGTGCCAGAGCAGAGGCATCAAAGTGCTCCTCTCACTAGGCGGCGCCAGCGGCAGCTACTCCCTCAGCTCCGCCGACGACGCAACACAAGTTGCCAACTACATCTGGAACAACTTTCTCGGCGGGCAGTCGAGCTCTCGTCCTCTCGGCGACGCCGTATTAGACGGCGTCGATTTCGACATCGAAGCAGGCAGCGGCAACCATTGGGATGATCTCGCAAGATCCCTGAAAGGGCATAATTCACAGTTGCTCTTAGCTGCTGCACCGCAGTGTCCGATCCCTGATGCCCACTTGGATTCTGCCATCAAAACCGGTCTCTTTGACTATGTGTGGGTGCAATTCTACAACAACCCTCCTTGCCAGTATTCGAGTGGCAACACCAACAGCCTCATCAGTTCGTGGAACCAGTGGACCTCGAGCCAGGCGAAGCAACTGTTTTTGGGAGTGCCGGCTTCTACAGCCGCTGCCGGAAGTGGGTTTATTCCTGCTAATGATTTAATCTCTCAGGTTCTTCCTGCCATCAAGGGTTCTTCCAAATATGGTGGAGTCATGCTGTGGGACAGATTCAATGATGTTCAAACTCAATACAGTGATGCTATCAAAGGAAGTGTTTAGTTTGTTTTAGGTTAACGTTAGATACTGTTTTCTGTGTTTGGAATAAGTAGCACCTTATGTAGGATTTGTTTTCTTCCTACACATATAGTGTGCTATGTGTTATTTATCGTATGCAATGTGTGTCTTCACAATAAAAGTAAGTATAGATGATCTTCAAATTGTAGTTTTCTTCATTCATCTTTCCATCATTACTGGTTTTCAAAAAATATATTTGTGAAGTAAAATAGGATTTTAGTTTCATTCTAACCATATTTATAGTATTAATTAATAATGACAATAAATAAAAGTAAAACTGAAAAGTTCATTTTAGAAGACATAAGAAAAAGCTGGAATTATGTTTACTAGTACAATTTTTTAAAATAAAATGGATTTTCAACCCCGCTTATATATTTTTTGTAGTCTTTTTAAAATTCTATTCATTTTGATATTTTTAAATCACACTAATTCTTTTTTTTTACTAAATATTGTTAATATTATTTCTATTTAAATAAAAAGTTACAATAAAATGTATTTATTATTTATTGTTTGAATAAAATTAAATATTAAGGAAAATAATTGAAAATAAGAGATCAAAATAGTCTTCTTATCTTTTCCTTCCTTACTCGTTAATAAAATCTGTCTAGCCTGGTTATAATGGTTAATCCTTTGATGCCACTTTTGGTCCCAGGTTCAAAAGACGACACCTTTATCAAATTTACCCAAATTATTATTATTATTATTATTATTATTATTATTATTATTATTATTATTATTATTATTATTATTATTATTATTATTATTATTATTATTCTAAACTGAAATTGCATAACAATACGATTTTAGTTTCATTACAATGATATTTACATTATAATAGTAAAACCCAAAAGTAGGATTTAGGAAACGTAAAAAAATTAGAATTATGTTTGCTAGCACAATTTATTTTCCCTAATGAAATAGATTTTGCAACCCCAGTTTTCCACTTGTGTAATTTTTATAAATTTTCATTATTTACAAAAAATCCGCTAATATTAAAAGAAAACTAATTTTAATTCAAGAAATATTTCTCTGTTATCTTATACTTTCCTAAACTCCCGATTAAATACATATTTACAAAAGAAAACTATTAGAATTGACAACCCAATCTTAACACGAAAATAGCAAGAGATGCACCAAGTAAAATTCCATGAAAAAAGCACCTTAGACTTCAGCTTCAACCAAAATGAAGCTCGTGTCATAGCTTGCTTCCACACTTATAATGAATTTTAATTCAGCTACAAGGAAATATCCAATTAGACAATGATACTTTGATATCAGAATTTTTTTTACAATTATTTGACACAATGTTTTCACTAATTTTCACTCTTTTTTAAAAAAATTATAAAAGTTAACTTTATTTTTATAAAAATTGTCAAATAGTAGTTAAATAGTGGTGTAAAAAAACATTTTTCATATTCAATTTCATTTTCTAATATATCTACTTTGGTTAACACTAATCAAGAAGGCTAACTCTCACCAAAGTTAATTGGCTCACTTTTATCAAATGCATTTAATTGTTGGCCCCACGATTAAAGTAGAATCGAAAAAGTTTGTTTGACATTGCAAATTCCATATACGTCCATTTGACACAAGTGAAGTGGCATTTTTAAATATTTTTTATCTATTTTGTGGGTCCCATATACGGGAAGAACAGAGAGTGAATTTGTCATTGAAGGATGGTTGAAATTTGAAAATGAAAAAGGCTTTGAGCGGATTGTTCCCTCCAACATGCCTCACATATTTGTCTTCATATCCCTTAGGGTTCGGGGAGCACATTTGAGAAGCATTGTTCTTAGACATTTGGCATCCAAGATAGGATTTTGGTGCACGATCCTTTGGTGTTCGCGGTGCGGCCATTGGGTTTTCTTTTGACATTATCTCTTTGTGTGCATCTAGGGTTGGTGTTCGTGCAAGGTACCCTAAAGACATTTGGTGTGGAAAAGTGTGGATGTCAGTGGATTTGTAATCGTCCATTTGATAATGTCCATGGTTATATCTTTTTGTGTATTTATTGTCATGAATAAATTAACTCTTTCTTAACTTTTATTTTGTTATATCCTCAAGTTTAGTGTGTTTTGTATTATTTTGTGTTTTAGTTGTTTTATGTTTGTTTTTCCTCTAATATCTCTTTTAAGTATGTTAAATAAGTTAATAGGAAGCATTTATGGTGGAAGAAAATAAGCAAGAACTCAAGGGAGCACGATTGGACAAGAAAAGATTGATTTTGAAGTAAATACCCACGTCGGACGCCACTGGAATCATGCTCAGTGCTTCAAATACATAATATTGTCAAACTGCCCAAGGCTAAGCGGTGACAAACTGAGGTTGAGCGGTGGAAAGTGGGGCTGAGTGCCATTCAGTTCACAAAATTTGGCGTTGAGTGCTGCTGAGACAAGGCTGAGCGGTGGGTCGCTGACATGTCAAAAAATGGATTTTTAATCTTGTTTCTCATGAAGGTTTGGACCATTCCTCATTTTGCACAATATAGAAACACTTTTGGGTGCTTGGAGAGCCTCTTGGAGGTTGCTAGGGGTGTTGGGAAGCTCTCCCACTTCTCATTGGGTCTTGTCCTCCATTCATGGTGGTTTTTCCCCCTTTTGGGGTTGGAGAGGAAGATGAGTTACGAATTGGAGGTGTTGATGCGAAGGGGAGGCGCAATTGGAGCATGGAGCAGCTGCTAAGAACCTTGGGAGAGGGCTTGCATCTTCTCTTTGGTTTCCATCTCTTCCCTATCTCTCTAATTTTTAAAACCTAGGTTCTCCATCATGGAGAGCTAAACCTATTTTTTGATATTAGATTAATGAACTAAATTCTTTTGTATTTTGTGATGTTAATTGTAAGACCTGAGATAAATTAAATAGTTATTTAAATGATTATTTAATTATGACGGGTAATAGAAATATTTAAAGCAATTAATGTGTAGGATTATAATGTGGAAAAGTACTAGCTTAAGTGGTTGAGAGTACTTTAATTATGTGTGAGGACTTGGGTTCAAGTCTTATGTGTGTCACTTGAATGTTAATTAAATTATTTTTTTGTTTAGTGATATATTGAAGGCTTAACGTGATGATAGATTTCCGAATTTGTAAGAGTTATCACAAATATGAATTGGTTGAATTGGTTGTGAAATTGACTTGGTGATTGATGGGTTGTAGGTTCAAACCTTGTTGAGAATTAATTTACTCTCTTTTTGCTAAATTTTTCCTTAGCAAGAAAATGAAAGGGTTGGAACCCTAGTAGCCAAGAGTGGCAATCTAGAGGGCTGAAAATATTCAGTAAATAGGTAATGAATACCCTTTAAGCCACATTTTAATGTAATTTTCATGTGGAGTGTAAAGAGCACTTAAGAGAGGAATAAGTGAGAGAGAGGAAGTGTAATTAGAGAGGGAGAGAGACCTGGAAACTGAGGAGGAACCTTGGCAGAAGGATTCTGGTATTGGTACGTACTGCAGAGAGAAATTAAAAGGGAAAACCAGTTCGTGGATGCAAGCAAAGAACGTGGCAGTTTTGGAGTGAAGGGCACATTATCTAATTTGCGTTTTAGCAAGGAATTCCAGGTAAGGGGAGTTGTTTTTTTGTTGGTTTAGGTTGTATTCATCATATTATATGTTGTTTGATCATAAAGATATGAATCTATCATCTGATGTGTGCTGTTTCTGCGTTTTCTAGGATTCTGCCCAGAAACCGCCTAGCGGGTATGCATGTGCCGCCAGGCGGTTCATTAGTTTGTGCATGGTTTTTGGTTTTGATTGGTTGAACCGCCTGGCAGGGATGAATATTCGCTAGGCGGCGCGTCTGTGTTCGCGTTTTCTGTTGAATTGCGCCTTGTATAGGGGCATCGAGACTTCTGATGGCGAGTTTATGCATTGATAGTGTAATCTGGTTAGAATTGGGGTCGAATGGTGCTTGGGAATACCCCTTTCTAATTTAACATGAATAGAGTTGGTTGTGGGAATAGGTAGAATCATAATTGAGTTATTAGGGTTCATGGTATGTACGAATACGCGGCTATAATGTCAAAGGAAACTAGGACAGTGAATTAGGTGTGATTCATCATGTGATACTGGCTGTGGAGTATAGGTTGAATTCTGGACAACTTGGTAGATCGCGGGTTCAGCAACCTGGAAGGGTTTCTGAATTCTGATATACCGCTCGGCGGTGTTTAGCCTGCCGCCAGGCGGCGGCGGGAACAGTGGCGCAACGGTGTGTTTCGTGTTGGTTGTACTGGAGGAGGTTATAAATGCTATTAGAAATTAGAGGAGGACATAGTACGAAATCATATGCTTAGGTAAGTGAGTATAAAATTAGAGAAATTGGATTAAGTGTGATGGATGAGCATGATATGGTAAGATTGTAAGAAGTGTAATTCAAAATAGTAAGAATAAGAATTTAGTGATAAGTCTCAGGTTTGAATGAACACACTTGTCGGGTCGCATCATTGGAATAAGAGATAGTGGGATTAAAATTTGAGGTAATACCTATGAATTGTGTAGAATGAATTATGAATTTACTGAGTAGGAAGTGTGGAACTGTGATAAAGCAATTTGAATAGAGAATGTGGTATGGAAAAATGCATTATGTGGCTTTTATTAGGAAATAGGAGAGCTTATGGTGTAATGTTGGAAGAAATTGGTGCATTGTAGGTGTGATAGTGAGTTTGGAATGGGAGTTACAGGTACTGTAATCTGTCAAGAGGTTGGCTCAGAAATCCAGATTAGGGAAGTGTGGGATAACCTGGAAAAGAGGCAAAATCAATGAGTGGAAAGGTACTGTCACAGCGCTTGGCGGCTGGACTGGGTGCGCTAGGCGGTCGAAGACCCAGAAAGGTAGTCTGCAGAGGCTGGCGCCTGGCGCCTGGCGGTGAGGTGAGATCCGCTAGGCGGACGCGAGGCAGCGAGCTTTTGTTCGAGAACCTAGCGCCTGGCGGTGGGACGTAAACCGCCAGACGGTCTGAACTTGTTTCGCCAGGCGGTGCTGGTTGATGCGCCAAACGACTGCGCAGCAGGTTATGAGTTGTGTGTGTTGTTTTTAACTAACAATGATGCTTTGCTTGGATTGGGAGATGTTGTGCCATGAGCGGGTAGGTTCATGGATGGTGGTTAACATGTGATGATATGAGCGGGGAGGTTCATATCTAGTTACTCTCACGTGGGAATACGAGCGAGGTAGGTTCGTATGTTCCGTGCTCACGGTTGAGAGATGCCACGTGCGGGGAGATACGGGGCTGGTGGATCATATGTGTTGGACTACGGGCAGGCAGGTCCGTAGAGCAGGACTACGAGCGGGGAGGTTCGTAGAGGCAGGACCACGAACGGGCATGTTCGTGTGAGCATCATATTTCTGAGTCCAAGGCTAACCAGTTATGTGATTTAACGGCTATAAAACCTTGGGGTTAAGGTCTTGGCCAAGAACTAGTAGATTAACTAAGATGGGTGTATGATTTCTCTTACATATGATATATCTGTTATGTTATTTGTCTCAGCTCACCCTTTCTGTTTGTGTATGACGATGGTCGTGTGATTCGTTACACGAGAGCATATGTTGAAACAAGTGGAGCTAAGGATGTCCAGCCGACGGAGTGAGGGCTAGCTTTGGGATTAGAGCTAGGGTTTTTCTCATGTGTATTTATTATATTTTATTATGAACACGAATTTTTGGGAACTTGTAACTCTTTAATGTTTATGTTATAAGTTTTGGCGCGTGCTTTAATAAATTTAAATTTTCCCGCGTTGGGATTATTATGGGGACGACTTTTGATATAATTTATTTCTTTTATTATTTACTTTTAAGTAATATTCCTTAGGGATGTTACATTAATCCATATGTTTTTCCATTTCTATGTTAGCATTTGATTTCCATGCTTAATGTTTGCTTTGGTTTGGCCACCCATGCATGATTTGTGTTTCTTGAAGTGTTGGAAAATGTATTTTTTAACCTAGAACTTAAATTGAATGCCTAATGGAGCTTGTATCTAGAGATAGAACATGATTCATTAGTAATCTTAAGACTCTTGAACTTAATGGATGATTTCACTTGTTGAGGATTCAAGGAATTGGAACTTAAAGAGTTATCATAGACTCAAAGTCGCTAGGAATAAGATTTGAGTATTCTTGTGAGTTGATTTTGACATGAAATTGGAATTGAGATGTTTGTGAATGAATGAGAATAAAGTGAATGAAATCTAGTCTTGACAATTGTATATAATCTATGTTAAATTTTTGTTGCACACCAACTGTTTGATAAAATACCAAAAAGAGTTTCTTTGCATTTTTGTGAGCTTTGTTGTCTATTTGAGTTGTGAATTGTGAAATTTGTCATGTGTTGCACAAGTCTTTGTGGAGAGAACGATATATTTATTACTTGCTACGTGCGATCGATGCACTTGCCGTTTTTCACCTAACAGAAAACCATGCTTAAAATAGCAAGTATCCACTATGTGATTGCTTCTTTCGTCGTAAGTACAAAGTTTGTTGGAAAATGTTTAGCCTCTTCCGATGGTGTTATGACCTATACCTCTATTTCCACGACCTCTACCATATCTAGAATATTGGTTTAGGTTAACAGCAAGACCTCATCCAAGACCAGTATATTAATTTGTGTTGACAACAAAAGTTTTCACAGCAGAAGATCACTCAGGTATTCCAGTAGCCATTTGCTTTTCTTTATGGAAAATTAGAGAGAAAACCTTATTTATTGGAGGAAGGGGATCCAAAAGCATAATTTGGGATTTGACATGTGAAAATTGCTCGTTTAACCCTTTAAGGGAATGAATAGCATCGTCTTGATCTTTGTATCTTTTATAAGCTTGGGTGGCTTCGCATGTGTAAGGTATCAAACACTTGCAATGGAGAACAGGTCTGTAATTTTCAAATTCATCCCATAGACTTTTTAATTGAGTGATATATTGACCGACAATGAAGGTGCCTTATTGGAGGCAAAAAAATTCTTCCTGGAGATCATAAATCCTAAACATATCGGCTTGAGAAAACCGATATTGAAGATCCCACTAAACCTCTGATCCTACTAAACCTCTAATGCTTGATCCATCCTGAGAATGGATTGTAGAATGGAATCATCAATGATTCTATGAATCAAAGCAAGAACCATATTGTTGCATCACTCTCATGCTCCACAGTATGGATCAGTTGATGATGGAGAAGAAATACTGCCATCTACAAGCTTGAGCTTATTCTTGGAAAAAAGGGCAAGCTTCATAGCTCTTTCCTATAAATGATAATTGCGTCTATTTAAGGGTGGTGAAACTAATGCATGTGATGGTGACTCATTGGCATGAAGATATAGAGGATTTGAGGGATTCGTGAGGTGATCATCGTAGGTGGAGCTCTAGACAACGATAGAAGAAAACAAAGATATGAAGTAGGCCTGAGCAAAATATCCTAACCCGTCCGAAACCATATTATCCGAACAGAAAAACATGTGTGCGGGTCAGTTTGTATGGATCGGGTTAAACCGAATAAAATTTTTCGGGTCCAAATGGATTTACATGGTCAGGTTCAATATTTAATTTTAAAAATTGTGGATACCCGACCCGACCCATATATTTAATTATAAAATCAACACTTTCATTTCAAACCCTAATTTTCTGCCGCCTCACTTCTTTTGTCAGATAAAAATCCTAATTCATTGTCACGATGCTTCCATCTCCAGATCAGTGGTCCTTCCTCTGGCTACCCTCGCCTCCACACAGTTTATCTCTTCCCTCTCTCTAAGCATCATATATCTTCTTCATCCATTCGATCTCTTCTTCATCCATTCGATCAAAACCCTTATGTTTGGGGAAGACGATGTTCAGATTTGTCCCAAACCACAAACGCGACTTCATTGGAGCAGGAGCAGATCTATAATGCGAGCCATCGCAAGTCAGTGCGAGCCACCGCGAATCATAAAAATGGTTGTTGTTTCGAAGGACGAAACAACTTGTACCTCTGTTTCTTTGTAGGTTTATTTTGGGAGTCTCAAGTTCATTGTTGTTTTTCTTTTTTTTTTTTTGAGTTTCAAGCTTCAGATTTATTCTTTTTTTTGGTAATTTTTAATTTTTTTTCTAGCTGTTCTTTGAAATTTTTTAAATTTTTAACGTGTTTTTGTCAAAATTTTGTTGTAGATTCGGTCATAGTTTTGTTTTATTAATTTGATTTAACCCGATCAACCCACCCGAATAAATTCGTTCGAATAAATCCATATTCTTATTAACTCGACGTGTTAACCGGTCAGAATTAATATTAAAATTTAAAATATCGGTTACGTCGGATGGGGCAAGTTGGACCCGGATCCGATCCAACCCGATCCTTGCTCACCCCTAATATGAAGAATAAACATAAATATTTGTGTGATAGATTCGGCCACCAGAGCTTTCGAAGGAGCTCTAGTACCGTCTCAGAATAAAAGTTTCATTGATTCCATCATATCTTTCCGTTTACATAAAAGGCTACCATATATGTAAAAGGATGAAGAAAATCATCCATTAGACACGTGTAATAACAAATTGTACAAAGAAAAAAGACAAAATCATAATAACTTGTAGTAAACATGATCAAGATTAATTATTTGGTAATACCATTCATTTTTAAACTCAGGGACCAAAATATATCAAAATTTGAACAATAACAACTTACAATTCACTACAAGTTTAAGGACTAAAAATGCATTTAACCATGTTTCTTTTATGGTTAATGCTTTTGCACTTATCACTGTATTTGTCTCTTACCTCTATACGTACAATAATTTAATTCTTTTCATGTTTTAATTCAAATTATAACTATATTTATAAACCAGTAACTTAATATAAGTAGGGCGATGATATTTTGATATCATAATTTATTTTACATCTATTTGATTTTACTCCCCGTTATTCTTTATTTTGTCTTTTTAAAAACACAAAACTTAACATTTATTGAAACTATTTTACCTTTATAAAATTTGTCAAATAGTGTTAAAAGAACTTTTTTTTCATATAATTATGGCCACACATTATCTTTTCTTAAACTTCTACATTTATTCTTTTAATATAATTATATAATTTATATTATTTTACCCAACATATTGTTTTTAAAAATATGTCGATTTTAGTAATTTGTAAATAAATCCACCACTCTTGTAAATTTTCCTTAATAGAGCCATTATTTAAAGTCCAACCAACCAACATTCATTTCGTTATTTGCGACCCAAGACCGACCAAGCACGCAGGAGCATGACTTAGGCAAGGGACACATAGCTGACATGTTATTTATTCCGTACGTAACACATGTCTAAGGTAGTTAAACCTTTCAACTACCTAGTAATCTAAGACGCGGTTCAACGCCTTGGACACACACCGGTAAATTGCGTCGGAAACGGACACCACAGACACCTTCAACTTAGATTTAATCACATTGGGCAGTATGCTATTGCTGAAACCGTTCTGAAGATCGCGGTATCTATCCCACAGCATCACTCCCCCGTAGTTGGGGGCTTGCTTCACGTACGGAAGCACCTGGGTGTTGAGATCCGCCGGCGAAATGTAACCGTTGCCGGCGCTGGGCGCTGCCGGCAGGCCCACGAAGAGCGAGTTGTTGGAGGCGACCAAGCTCACCCACCTGTCCCAGGAGCTCAAGAGGGCGGGGATGCCACTGACGACGGAGCAACTAGGGTTGTTGTAGAACTGAACGAAGATGTAGTCGAAGAGTTCGGTGGCGATGGCTTTGCCGAGATAGTAGATTGGGTCTGTAGGGCACTGAGGGGCTGCGGACAAGTAAAAGTAACGCCCCGTCGTTTGTCGGAAGTAGTCGAGTTCCCTGGCGAGGTTGTCCCAGTAATCCTCCGTCCTTTCGATGTCGAAGTCGACGCCGTCGAGCGTCACGCTTCCCAGTGGACCGTATTGGCCGCTGAGGAAGTTGGTGTAGAGGTAGTTGGCCACCTCCTTTGCATCCTCCGGCGAGCTTAGTGAGTAGTTCGGACTGTCTCCTCCGATTGAAAGGAGCACTTTGATGCCTAGCCCCTGTAACCAATACACAAACATAAACAATGAATTATACCAGATTGAAAGGACCACTCTGATGACTACTTTTTTCACTTGCTATTTTTGTAATATGTTTGCAAGATATGTTACAAAGTCAAAATTTTGTGAACTCTACCTGGCAGTATTTTATTTCGGTCTCTAGTTCAGTGCAGTGTTTGACGGCACCATTGTCGCAGTGACCGGCGAAGTTCCAAGCTGGGGTTCTCCCTGCACCGAACTGGGTGAGGAAAGCGAGGAGCACAATCTCATAGTTACCCGTGTTACATGCGGTTGTCAAATCGCCTTCGTTAAGGTTTTGTCCCCAGTACACGGCAATGCCACCATTGTCAGCGCGTGAGGAAGAGAAAGTGGAAAGGGTTAAGAGAAATGTGATGATAAAAGCTAGTCTCTGAGACGCCATTGCTTTCTGTTATGGCTTTCTTGTTTGAGTGTATGAGAAACAGAACCAACCTAGCTATTTATAGTGCCAATACCTTGTCCAAACAAATGGTATCAATGATGAAGTACTTTTTGCCTCTATCACGTTTCTCCTACGAGAAAAAGCATTATTCAACCATAAAATATAAAATATGAAAAATGATATTTTAAATATTAAATTTTGACAACTTTTTTTATAATTTTAGGTTTTGCTAAGTGGTTTTTTATTTTTTTATCTTTTTTATTTTTAATCTTTCAAAATCACTTAAAAGATGACACATCATGTTATGAGAGAGAATTGTCAAAATTTAGTAGTCAAAGTATTATGTTAAAATATAATTAGTAAAGCTTTTCATTTTGGTTCAAATGTGTCATTATTTACTTAGAACATCATACTTTTGTTCTGTTATAATTACCTTAAAGCATTAATGCAGCAATTCGTATTTTGTTTTGTTTTGTTGTGTTTGTAGTCTACTTCTTTCGGTGATCCCCGAATCTAGGAAGTTTTTAGTTTTTTAATTCTTAAAATTCTTATAATTTTTACAACGTTTTTGGTGAAGTGAATATAGTTTAGTTTATAGCTTACAAGCTTATTTTACTAGAGTTTAATATAAGAAATTTAAACTTTCTGTTTCACTAAAAGAATTATTAAATAAGTATTAATTTCAGAGATAAAAATAATTAATAATTATAGTAATTAATTAAAATATTAATTTATAAACTAAAAATTATTAATATTTAAAACCGTATCTATTTATTATGAATAAAATATTATAATTTATTTGTGGATGAGGATTTAAATTTTTCTAAGTTTTAATTATTAAAAAAATATTATTTAAATTAGTCTTTAATTTAAAGATAAATATTAATATATTTTAGTTTATAAATTGATACTTAATTACTATAATGACTAATTAATTTTAATTTTAAAATTAGTCGCTAATTATTTTTTTCCAGCTTAGTTCCTTATTTTCTTTAATATATTTTTCTATTATCTTTAGTTTTTTATATATACTATTTCTTTTTAATTTTATAAAAACATTATTAATCATTCAACACAAGAAATTTTTTGAATATAACCAATTTTATTGATAAAAGATAATTAGTCACTATAGTGATCAATTTGGATATTAATTTATAAATTAAAAATTATTAATAAATAAAATAATTTTAAAAAATTATAATTAGTTTTTAAATTGGTAACTAAGATAATTTTTTTGTGAATTATTCTTTAAATTTACGATAGTTATAGTAAAATTTTAACTGCCAAAAAAATTGATTTTTAAATTGATTTTTAGTTAGAAAATTGATCTCTTTATCACTAAAATATAAGAGTTTTCTTACATTGATTATATTGTTAAGTGTATTTGTTGGACTACTTTTTAATTTTTTTTATGTTCTTTAAACTAAAATAAAATTAATAATATAAATTAAAATAGTAAATATCTTACCTAAAAATTACATATAATAAAAAAATTTGATATAACAATAGTTTGAATTAAGAAATAAAAGATTATATTTTCTGAAATAGGTAAATATTAAATTTGATTATTACTCAGTATACTAACTTATTTAAATAAAATAATTTGCTGTAATAAAAAAACGTATATAGAACTTTTTAAAATAAATAAAAATATTAAAATATTTAATTATTTAATTATTTAATTATTTAAAAAATATTTTAAAATTAAAATTATATAATAACATTTTTTTTAAAATATAAAAGTTATTTAAACAAAAAAACATATGTTTTTTTATTTTTTATTTTATTTTTATTAAATCATTATCTTTGCAATAATTAAATTAAGAGTATAACTATAAAAAATGATATTTTTTAATTAAGAAAAGGATATTAAAATTAATTTCATTATTATCTGTTCAGTCACGGCACGGCCGTGAGTTTAAATTTGTGCACGTTTTTTGTGTGAGGGGTTTTCTAGCCAGTCGTTCTCTGATACTTATCACATAGTACACTTACCACATCGTACGTAGGGTATAACTTTTTTTTATGTGTATTATTTGTTTTACCTTTTAATAATAAATAAAAGACTAATTTTTGTCTCTTATTTTACTTTAAAAGCTTTATTTTAAATTTTTAAATTTTGTTTCACTCTTGTCTTCTTGAATTTACACCTATTTGTTTTTTATTATTAGAATATGTAGATTTTACTCGATCTAAATATTAAAACTTATTTTATCAATGTGACTTAAATTCTAAAAATCATACTTTGTAGTAAAATTTAAGTTGAATTAACAGGAAAACTAATCTAAATAATCCATTTTCACATTATTTTATTATATTTAGAAAGTCTCATGACATATATATATATATATATATATATATATATATATATATATAAATTATTGTTTTTCTTAATTAATTTATTAAGATGTTTCTATAATAAAATCAAGGTTCTAAAGTAAAATATAAGTTTAACTATTATTTTAAATTTTAAATTTTGGATTTTAATTTATTTTAATTTCAATAGTTTTTTTTTCCGATCAAGTTTCACATCATTAAAATTATTCAATTTGATTTTTTTTTTTTAGATTTATATAAACCGTGTTTAGAAAGTGTTGAGTTGGCTATTTATAATAGACATGTGTCAATATATTTGATCTTTTTAGTTTTTCTCTCTCTCTTCTCTCTCGTTCAAATCCTTTAAACTTTCTGATCCCTTTACCTTTCAAAACTCATCACTAGCAGACCATGATTTCCGCACCGTTACCACTTCTATATCAAAAAAACAAGTTGAATAAGTGCAATCAAGGTATTAGGTTTAGAGTTCAAAAGACAGCCATATAGGAGTGGAAATTTAGTTAACTGGAAGCGCATAAAGATTAGTTTTTTCTTTTTGACAACTTTTTATTAATTTTTGATGTGATATTTCTTAAGTGACTTTTCTTTTTCTATTTTTTATTTTTTTATATTCTAAAATTACTCAAAAAGATGTTACCTCAATTTGTAAAATAAAATTATCAAAATTTAGTTGTCAAAATATTATTGTTCTTGTATTAAATACATAATAGTTATTGACAATGTGCAAATAGTAGTGCAAAGCGGTAATTGGCAGCAACGACATTTGAATATTGCTCTTGCTTGAAATAGTAGTTGCAATGGCCCCAATCGCAACCCAAACATCATGCCATAGTAGCATTTTTGAAAAAAAAATGATATAGTAACAACCACTTTTTGACAACTTATCTCACAATGTGATGTGACATCTGTTTTTCAATTTTTTTCAATTTTCACGTTGGATTTTTTGGAAGAAAGTGGGAGGGAAAAAAGTAAAAAGCGGGAATGGAAATTGGAGGAGAAAAAACAGGAAGCGGAAGTACAAATGGTTGAACTAAAAAGCATCTTGTTCGTCGTCTTCAACCATTGATGTTCGTCTTCAACCGCCATTCTTCATCTTCAACCCCTATTTTTCTAAAAACTCCTTTCTTCTTCGTTGCAACAATGTGGGTTTACCCATTGGACGAAAGCTTCGACGATTCGACGTTCGTATCAATTGGGGTGGAAAGGAGGGATTTTTGTTGTTGTTTGTAGTGTCGTCATTGTTGTAATAGCGTAAGTTTGCGGGTTTCGTCTTTGTGGTGGAATCTAATCGGGGTCGCTTCTTCGAAAGGTGCATGGTGGTAAGTTGTATTTATTTTTGCGAATTGCTTGTGATTATATTTTGTTTAAAAAGCAAGAATGAAGATGGGTTTTTGTTTTGAATGTGGGTTGTTGATGTTAGGGTTAAGATTTTGTGTTCTTATTTTGGTTGTTGTTGTTTCTGAAATGTTTTCGCTTACATTTTTCTTAGATTAAGTAAGTAAACTATAAATCCACATATGTGCTTACTTAAGACTTAATATTTGTGAACCCATGTTGTATGATTTTCACATTAGATATCCCTGGTAGTTATAGTGGAGCAGGAGTGATTTTGCATTTGTTCACTTATTGAGTAAACTATAAATCCACACTTAAGATATAATTACTGCGAACACTTGCTCTATCATTTGCACATTAGATATCCATGTTAGTTATAGTTGACCAGTGATGATATTCATTCATTGGTTTACTGAGTAAATTGTAAAACCAAATATGTGCATACTTAAGAGTTCATACTACGAACCCATAGTCTATGATTTGCACATTGGTTACCCCTGTTTGTTATAGTTGAGCAAAAATGATCTCAATCCAAGGAAATTGTAGTCATGTTCTCAAGGTGGAATCTAATTTGGCTCTTACAAAAACTATTTTTTTATGCAGGTACTGAACTGACAAAAAGAATGTGTTATGGGAACTTTCAACTTGTTTGGCCATCTTGGTGGCTTCCTTGTTGAACATGAAGACATCAACCAATCGCAAAGCAGTAATTTGTATCACCAATTGAAGGATCAACCAAGGAAACGTTTCAAAAGCCAAGCCATACGAACTTTGTTTTTTACTTACACGAGGAGAAAGTGCCATAATTAGAAGAAACTTAAATTACTAAATTTTGCAGTCCTATGTTTGTGAATGTAGCCATGTTGAAAATATATATATATTTTTGAATATTTGAAAATACTTGTCTTTTATGATGTTAAGTAAGAGTTAATTATACAAATGTTGAAGTCATATTATTGAATTTTTCCCCTTACTACATGCCAACTCGTGACTTAATAAATGCTAACCTAAGTGCAATACTTTGCATATGAATTTTTCTTTCTTCGATAACTTCAATGGCACTTTCATGCCTTGAGCTTATGTGATAAAGTTAAATCTTCATACTCATATTCCTTAAAGCGAGTCTAATTTGCCTCTCTTTGTGTTTTTGAAAAGAAAAATAAAGGTGTCTATATTTCTTCTTCACTTCCACCGTGCAGTATTATGTCTTACTCATGCCTACGTAAGTGCTAACCCGTGGTATACGTTTTGAACATGCATGAAAGGATGTACAAAACTTCTTTAAATCTTCACTCTCTTCATTACCAATGGGGAGTATATGTTGGTGAGTCAAGGAATGCAATTTTCTTAATTTAATTAACAACATCATATGACTAAATGAAGGAATAAGAGTATGAAGGTAATATCATCATAATTAAAATCATCATAGTCAACAATTACTGAGGTTTGGTAGGCAGTTTCATGAAAGTGCAAAACGAATAGCATGGGTTAGCACTTATTTATATATCACTTAGCAATTACTATTGACAGTGCATTTCCAAAGCAATTTCTCTCATTTGAATTGAATCACTAAAACTATGAAGTTAGTATTAGTTTAAACGCTTCCAAAAAGAAGTTGTAGACTTTACTTATCCACCAAACTTCTCCAAATGGTACGTGGTGAACTTGTCTTTCCCAATTAAGTGAATGTACAAATCCTTTAACCTGAATTTGCACTTATTTACTCAAAAGTAAGCAAATACTTAGGGGAATAGATTAATTTACTCCCTCGTGTTAAGTTAATTTAATATGTTCATAAATGAAGGTTATCATCAAAAAGTGGATGTCACAATATCATTTTCCTTTTCTAATTAAAATCATCACAATCAACACTTACTAAGGTTTAGTAAGAGGTTTCGTGAAAGTGCAAAATGAATACCATGTGTTAGCACTTATTTGTATATTAGTTAACAACTATTGTTGACAGTGGATCTGTAAAGTAATTCCTATCATTTGGTTTGAAGGACTAAAACTATGAAGTTAGTGTCAGTTTAAACATTTACAAAATGAAGTTGTAGACTTTACTCATCCACCCAACTTCTCCAAATCATATGTGGTCAACTTGTCTTTCCTTGGAAAATGAATGTGGAAATCCTTTAACTTGGGTTTGCACTTACTTACTCAGGATTAAGCACATAGTTAGAACCTTCTACTCATAGTGGATTACTAAAGTATCACTTCCAATTATACTAATCACATGCTGCTTAAGATAATATCACTTAAACAAGCTTATAAACCAACAACATTTGATCCATAATTAAAAACATAAAACACTACTATTAATGTATGATAATCTTTGCACATGAAAAAAAAACCAACTTGATTACATTGCCACAAAAACCACTACAAAATTCACTAATGCCAAATCTTTTAATTCTACCACTTCCTCCTCGTGTAGGTCTGAAAGGGAATTTGTATAGCTTGACTCTTGAAACATTTTCTTGGTTGATCCTTTCAACATGGTCAACCATTCAAACGATGTTCCTTGAAGAAGTGACTTTTGTTGTGCAATTAACTTGTTATTTAAAAAACCAATGTATTTGGTCCGACAAAAATGCATAAAAGCCTGCAAAAAGTTATCATTAAAACTGACCACTTCATTTTGAATAAAAAAGACAAATAAACATAACATACCTTACTATCAGCCTGCATGTCACCACTGCAATCACTATCTTCACTAAAATCATTTATTCTGATGAAGGAAGTTAGGTAAACTAATGTCAGCATAATTCATGCAACACTTATTCTCAGTGAGGTATGCCAAAATAATAAGTCTGATAAATAATGCAATTCATCACATAAATGAAGTGTATCATGTAACATCCTGTTTTAATAGTTTTTACGCTATCAAACAAAACATTATATTATGATAATTCAAGCAAATGATAGGAATAGGCCGGTATAAAGTATCAATACAATCATCATTAAATAACCATACATGTACTGCCTATACATACAGCCTACACTAAGAAAGGGGTTACAAAACACCCAACCATCTAAGCAAAACAAAGAGTGAAGGTTACTGTTGGAAACGCTCAGTCACCACTCAACTCCTATCCAGGAGGGGTGTGTCCTCACCTGCACTTTTAGCTGCTCACGCCAATCATTAAGGGCGATCATCGCAAAAGAGAAAGACACGCAGAACAAACATATGCAAGAAGGGTAAACTAACTTAAATAAAGAGAAATCATGCAATTTAATAATTAAGCGTCAATCAAGGTTTATCACATTTATCAGAATTGTTCAAATCGTCATAATCATAACACGTATTCACAATTCTAGACTCGATATCCGGATTATGTAAGTGACATTGGAGCTCTTGGTGGCTTGCACCTATGACGGTTCCCAAACTCTGCAGAGTTTTGTGCACAAGGGGTATTCACCCAACCACTCCCAGGGTAAGTCTCCTTCACGTCAATGACGGATCGAGTCCATAGACTAGGACCTCCTGCTACTCCTCCCGACATAATCCATTATACTCTATATGAGTCTTAATGGTTATAGGAGCGTCAGGATACCACCAAAATGAGTCCTCATGTCCTTACATTCACTAAAGCCATCATCCTTAGAATTTCCCTTGAAATCCTAATTCCATCACATTCTCAAATAGACCAAATTCACACAATTCCATCACGTAGACTATTATTCATAAAACTCATACAAAATAGACAATTATCACATCAATCCACTTAGCATATCTTCATTTAATCTAAAACAGAGAAGACAATCCAATTCTGCAGTGAATCTCGCTCAAGCTAGAGGATTTCACCTAAGCTAGAGAGTCATCTCGCTTAGGCGAGCTGCTCTCACCTGGGCGAGATCACTTACAGTGGGCAACTAAAAAATCTGAGCAAATTCTCGCTCAGGCTAAGTTGGTTTGCTTAGACGAGAGGATCTCTCGCTCAAGCGACCCCAACTCGCCTAGGCGAGACCTCGCGTAGTGACATATGCGACTCTTTGATATTTTCGCTCAAGCGAGAGCTGCTCGCCTGGACGAAATTACCAAGATTCCAATCTGTTCTTCACATGCAGAGCTATGCAATTCACACAAAAACTCAATTTCACACAGCAAGCAGTTCCAAACATCAATTAAACACATGATCATGCAATCCAAGCACTCAGAGACACTTTTTACACGGAAATTTAGTGAAGAGTTAGCTTCCCTTACCTATTTCTGGTGAATGCTTTGGTGAAAGCAACTTCAGAGAGGAAAAGCAGAATTCCTTAGTTCAACCTAATGAGTTCATCATCAAGACACAGGGAATGAAGGAACACTTGATCAAACTCAGAACAGAAATAGAATTTCGAGTCTTAAGCTAAAATTGAACCCCAAAACGAAAATGGAGACTTACCTAGAAGGAGGGAAGCTAAAAGCGGAGACAGCAGGAGGTTCTGTTGAGGTCACTCTTCCAGAATCTGTTCCAAGTTCAAGGAGAGGGATTTAGATAGAGAGTGATTAATGGTGATTGTGTAGAAAGTGGTGGTGAGGCGAAGAAAGAAGAGGAAGGAGTGGGTGTATGGTTTCAGTGTTCTGGAATGAGAGAAGAAGGAATAATATAAAAAAAAAGGGTATCACATATCACACTAGCAAACCTGAATGCAAAAATAACATGTATATATGATATAACTTGCACAAAACATAAAGGATAGCCAATAACTTCTTATAAGTTAGCTCACACTAATGCACATGGCTGAGTCATCAATAAGTACATAATTTGGATAACACTTTACTAAATAAGTCAATCAAAAAATATGAGACAAGCTCAACATATGATTAATATGGATATGTAATGTGGAAATCTTAGACCATGGGTTATAACTTATTAACTCATTAGTAGGCATGTACTTGGATTTTCAGTGTACTCAATAAGGCAATCATTGAATATCATCCGTGCTCAACTATAACTAATAGGGGTAAGCAATCTACAAATCATAGACCATGGGTTTGTAATTATGAACTCTAATATAAGGACATATTTGGATTTACAATTTACTTAGTAAACCAATGAATGAATATCATCCCTGCTCAACAACAACAAATATGGATATCTAATGTGCAAATCATAGAGCAAGTTTTCGCAGTAATTATATCTTAAGTGTGGATTTACAGTTTACTCAATAAGTCAACAAATGCAAAATCACTCATGCTCCATTATAACTACCAAGGATATCTAATGTGCAAATCATACAACATGGGTTCGCATATATTAAGTCTTAAGTAAGCACATATGTGGATTTACAATTTACTGACTTAATCTAAGAAAAATGTAAGCAGAAGCATTTCAGAAACAACAACAACAATAACCAAAATAAGAACACATAATCTTAACCTTAACCTCAACAACCCACATTCAAAACAAAAACCCATCTTCATTCTTGCTTTTTATAGAAAAAATAATCACAAGCAATACACAAAAATAAATACAACTTACCACCACGGACCTTTCGAAGAAGCGACCCCGATTAGATTTCACCACAAAGACGAAACCCACAAATTTATGCCACTACAATGATGACGACACTACAAACAACAATAAAAATCCCTCCTTTCCACCCCAATGGATATGAACGTTGAATCGTTGAAGCTTTCGTCCAATGGGTAAACCCACACTATTGCAACGAAGAAAAAGAGGGATTTTTAAAAAAATAGGACTGAAGATAAAAAATGGAGGTTGAAGACGAACATCAATGGTTGAAGACGACGAACAAGATACTTTTTAATTCAACCATTTGCACTTTCGCTTTCTGTTTTTTCTCCTCCAATTTCCACTCCCACTTTTCACATTTTTCCTTCCCGCTTTCTTCCAAAATCACCAACGTGAAAATTGAAAAAAATAAAATAGATAACACGTCATGTTGTGAGATAAGTTGTCAAAAAGTGGATGTTACTATATCATTTTCCTTTTGAAAATCCACATTTTCCTTGAAGACAGGGTCAGGAATAGGAATAGGGAGTTGAGATTTTCCTCCCTGTGTAGAATTTAAAAAAAATCAATAATTGGTTATTGCTTGTCACTCCTATGTGATACCAAGATTGACTAACTTATCATGCACTCACCTTTTCTTTCAATTGTTTTTCAACCAACACCAACCTATATATAGTGACACTATCCCTTCCTCTTCTATTTGTTCTGAATTACAAGAGCTATGATATTTTGACAATTTTTTTTTTACAAAGTTTGACAAAGTTTGATTTTTAACATACACTACACATTTTTATTCTCTTTCAAAGTCACATCAAACATTTCTTACTTTCATTAAGGTGTTGCTATGTATACATTGTCAAAATTTTATCAATAAAACTTTGTCAAAAAATAAATTTTCAAACTATAAACCTTCAACTTGTTCAGTGCAGAAGTGATGGTAGGGTGGAGATCGCAATTGTCAAAAAAGGTCGTTGGTGATGAGCTTGTGATAGACGGGGGAGGAATTTTAGAGGATTTGGAGAAGAAATAGAAGAGAAAAATACTAAAAAAAACATAGAAAAACAAAATAAGATATTAAAAATTAATATATTAACACATTTTCATTACAAATAACCAACACACTCTACGAATAAGGAGTTTATTCAAATCTAACAAATGATCAAATTAAATTGATTTAAGACATAATAGAACTTAAATCAATAAAAAACAAATATTAAAACCAAAATAATCACTAAAATTATGAACCAAAATAGTAATTAAATCAATAATATATTATCCATTCAAACTTTAACAAAATATAAAAATAATGAAAGAAATTAAAAAAGGAATACATATTTAGGAGTTGTAATTGATTTGATGGTAGAAGGAAAAAGTAAGAGAGGTTGTGAGCTGCACTTTCCTGTAACAAACTACTAACAAGTAAGATTTCTAGAATAAAAAGAAAAACTTATGTTACTCAACGAAGTTTCTTTTAATAATAGAAAAATACATCCTCAATTGAAGCTATCAATTTTCCCTGAAAACTAGAATTGAAAGATAAGAGTATACCTAATCAAAGAATAATTAAGTCTTCATGTCTTTATTAATTAAAAAATATATTTACCAGCTATATTTTCAGAATTTAAAATGTCTAAACCAACTTTTATTTTATTTTTCTCAAATTTCACCTTTAATTAATAATACAATTTTTTTAACTAGGGTAACTTAGATTATGTTTTTTTTTTGTTTTAACTTAGTTATATATATATTCCTATATAGTATCTTTCAAACTCTCATATGATTAACTTTTATGTTTCACGGGAAGATATTTCATGATAATAAAAAAAATCATTTTTCTTTTTCAAAATTGAGTTCTTAACATTAATATATATTTTATAAAAAAAAATAGAAAACATATGATAATCAAACATGTATAATAATTACTGGGACCACCATTGAAATTTATACTTGTCGTGTTGTGTTGCTTACATGTTCTTTTCAATGCACGTGAAAATTTGATATGATAATGATGTTTGTTCTACTAGGAAGATAACACATTTTATGCATAATAGGTTTGGTTAAGATAGAGGAGAAAAATAATTTTATATGATATTTTCTCTACCAAGAAGATAATATTTAGGGTGTGTTTGGATTTAGGAGTGGATTTGAGAGAGTTAGTAGATGAATTTGAAAAGATGGAATGTGGATTGTATTATTGGTTGGATTAAGAGATAGATGGTATAATTTGAGTAAATTTGAGATGAAAATTTGTAAAAATTTGTACATAATATGATGTATATAATAAATTTTTAAAAAAAGTAATAGATAAAATTAGATGATTATCACTAGCGGATTTTCAGCCAAAATTTTGGAGGTGCCAAAATTTTGGTTGAATTACTCTTTTGGTCTATCTTTTCATTCAATTTGTTTGTGATTTTTTAAAAATTGATGTACTTTGATTTTTTTCATTGAATTTTCAAAAGCGGAAGAAAGATCTTTCATAAAAAATTGATACTAGGATTCTGTTAATTACACAAACAAATCAAATAATCATTTTTATTTACAACTTCAATTTTGATGAAAAATCTGATTCAAGAAATTTAACGAAAATGACAAAATTGCATCATATTTTCAAAAATCAGAACTAAATTATACAAATAATCATTTTAAAACATAATATTAATAAAATAATTATTTTTATTTAAAAAATATTTAAAATATAAAATTAAAAAATAAATGTAGACAAGCAAAAAAAACTTTTCCTTATATATAAATATAAATGTATAAAAATTTATTAAAATATCAAATATATAAAATATATTACAAATATTAATTTTTTTAAAAATATATTTAAAATTATATATTAATATATATAAATATAAAAAAATTGGGGGGCATGGCCCCTTAGTCTTTGCATAGGTCCGCTACTGGTGATTACCATTTTATCTTGGTGATTACCATTTTATCTTTGAGAATAAATATGATAAAATTTTAAAAGTAAATACTACAAATGATATCAAAATTAAATTAATTTTTTTTATTTATAATTAAAAATAAAATTAAAATTAGGAAGCTAAAATTAAAATAAAAAAGGAATTGTAAAAAAATATTTAATTACATTTTTCTAAATAAAAATTTCTATATTAATAGTATAACTATTATAAACATTGTAGTCATAAACAACAATAAAGTTTTATAAATAATAGATCTTCTAAATCTAAATGAAATGAAATGAAATTTCTACAATTTACCAAAAATAATAAAACTATTTATGATGAAGTACATGTAAAATTAATATCATTAACACTTTTCTATTGTCATATATATGCCAATTAATTCTAATTACCACATTTGAAAATTAGAGATTCGGAAAATGACAAAAAAGAGAGTGCTGGCAAATTAAAATACGAAAGCATTGTCTAATACAAAGAAGGCTACTTTTGTCTTTTACTAAAGTTGAACGGTACATATTCACACATCTGTGTCTATTATGTGCTGATGGTTATGAGTGATATCATTGTCCTCGTATTCCTTTAAATTTTTTGAAACAAACCCTCACGACATTAGCACCTCCTCGCACCTATGTTTTGACAGTACGACATCCTAATCTAAACACACGTTTAAGGATGTGATGATGAGCTAGTGGATGGGAGTGAAAAACAAAGAGATAAATAAAAGGGAGAAAATAAAAAAATGGAGTCGTTTGTAATAAAGAAAAGATAATAGACAGTGAATTTGTTTAGATTAAGGATTGATTACTCCCATGATACCTATTTTGATAGAAGTATGTCAATTTGGTATTCATTTTTTAAAAAGTGTCACTTACATTCCAATTTTTTTTAAAAGACTTTAATTAGGTCTCTTTATGACAGAAATTACTAACACCATTAACAGCATGCCACTTATTAATTTGTGTTTTTTTAATTTATTTTTTTCAAACAAAAATAAATGTCATGTGTGAGGTCTCTTGCATGATAAGTGACAGGTCAGTGTCACGTGACAAGATAATGCCACATGTCAATGTTACTATCAAATGTCATTGTTTTGATTTAAATTTAGTCTTCATATATATTTCATTAATTCAATTTAGTCTCCATATATGTGTCTCTGATTAATTTTGACCAAATGTTTTTTAATAATTAAAATATTTTCTTGTATAATATTTTTTTTTTAATTGATAAAATTGTTATATATTAATTTGTCCTTGTATTAAAAATAAATTTAGAATAAAAGTTGATAAATTATTTGTACATGTTACCTGATTTTTTTTTCAAAAATAATTTTATTTTAAATTTCCTACGGAATTTGCATTTTATTTCCCAATATTGACCCATGCACTATTCAAAGTGAGAATTCGCTTTTCGAGAAGTCGAAAAACAAAGTCTTTCTCCTTTTGAACTTACATTGTTAAAGGAGTTGAACAAAATGAAAAAGGTTCATGATAAACTAGGAAGTATGAAGAGGAAACGGAAGAAAATGGGTAATGAGATCACTAGAAGTGAAAAATTTTAAATTAATCATTAATTGTTTTGCTTGTTTTGCTTATTTTTTAAGTTGTAATACATGAATCTCTTAATGAATTTTGTTTTGATTTGTTAATTGGTATATGTTATAAACAAATTTAATTACTACCATAATTTTAATGGATTAATATTTGAAATAACATATTAAAAGTGGTTTAAACTTAATTATATGTTTGATCTTTGATATAAATAACCGATTAAATAAGGATGAAATCGATTATTTTAGAGAAGTTGTTATTGGTAATCCATTTTTGCTTTTGCTCTAGTATAATTACTTGAGAAGATAATTAATTATTCTAGGGACGATTCTAACCAAACGGAAAGCAACGAAAGAGGAGAAAAAAAAGAAAAACAGAATTACAACATATTGATGATTACCATTTATCCCTCAAAGCTTGGAAAGGAGACTTGGGAGTGGGTACTATTAAATTCATGGATCATGGAGGAACTTTGCCTTTTTGAAAGTGTTGATGGATGGTTCATATTAGGCTAATGGTTCATATGAAGGTTAAAATATTTTATTGGTCTATGTTTTTTTCTTCTAAAATCTTAAATAGATTTTAGATTTTTTAGTTTCAATTAAGTCCATATTTTAGAAAATGCGTAACAATTAGGTCTATTCTGTTAGTATGATGTTAATAGTGTTAAGAATGTGTCACGTGTCAGCTCCTCATTTTTATGAATTTTTTTTTTTTTTGAAAATTATTCATGTAACGTCAATATTGCGTCACATGTCAAATCAGTAAGGTGACACACGTGTCAAGTCATTGTCTGAATCTTAATTTGGTCCATATATTTGTTATTTTGATTACATTTTAGTCCATTTTTTTTTAATTTTCAATTTCATCCTCTCCAAATTGAGACCAAATTTAAGTTTTATATAAATTTTATAATGATATTTTTATTAAATATTTTAATAATATTAAGTTTATTTAAATTCATATTTTACATTAAACTTTACTTATATTTTCTTTTAAAATTTTAAAATATTTATTTTAACTTGTTAAAAAATTGTTTTAAACAATTTATATACAAATGTTAGAGTTGGTTTAAAAATAACAATTTTATAAATTTAAATATCAAATTTTAAAACAATTTTGTAAAAAGTTAAAATAAATATATTTAAAATTTTAAAATAAATAAATAGAATTTAATGTAAAATTTAAATTTAAATAAACTTAATATTGTTAAAAATATGTCATACAAATATTACTTATAATAAAAATATCATTATGATATTTATACAAAAGTTAAATTTGGTGTCAATTTGGAGATGATGAAATTGAAAATTAAAAAAAAAATGGACTCAAATATAATCAAAATAACAAATATATATGGACTAAATTGAGATTCAGATAATGACTTGACATGTGTCACCTTATTAACTTGACACGTGACACAATATTGACGTGACACGTGGCATAATATTGACGTGACATGTGACATGAATAATTTAAAAAAAATTAAAAAAATAAAAAAATTCAAAAAAATAGGAGTTAACACGTGGCGTATCTTTAACATCATTAAAACCATACTAACGAAATGGATCTAATTATTACGCATTTTCAAAAATATGGACTTAATTGAGACTGAAAAAAATCTTATGACCTATTTGAGATTTTGAAAGAAAAGTGGACGAATGGAGTATTTTAACCTAGCATAAATGCTATTGGAGAAGTCTATAGCATGCAAGTTATCGAGGAAGAGACTCATGCTTTTCATTGTTAGAATTGCGTGACGACATAGAACCAAAATTATACCTCTTATTGCATACAATTTTTAGCACTCCTAATGGTTTACCACCACCTAAACCTCATGTCCATTCAATTCCATTGTTAAAAGGGTCAAACCAGTTGAAGTGAAACCATACAAATATTTTCACAACCAAAAAGAGGAAATTGAAAAACTGGAAGAAATCAAGTTGAACGAGGGGATCATCCAAACTAACTCATTCTCTTCTCTAATTATTTTGGTCAAAAAGAAAGATGGAACTTGGAAGATATGCACCGACTATAAAGAATTAAATGCCATCACTATTAATGACAACTTTCCTATTCCTACAATGGACAAACTAATTGGTGAGTTGTATAAATATGTTACTTCTCCAAACTGGATTTAAGGTAAGATATCACCCAATCTTATTATAATTTTTATTCATAATAGTGACTATTTTATTAACCAATAATTTTTAGTTTTATGAATGATATATAAATTAGTCAGAATAGTAATTAATAATTATTGATCACTGAAATGAATCAATTATTTAAAAGTTTTATTATAGTGATCGTATACGGTAATGTAATGCTCATTTTTATTCTCTAAAAAAAAAATATTTCCAACCTTCCGTAGCAACATTAAGATCGATATCTCTAATATATTAAATTCTAGCTTTAAATAATTTAAATATGTCAACTTAACCAATTTCTTGCTCTTTCCAGTTAAACTTATTAAAATATAATGGCTCCATGATGTATACTCCTAAATTACCAGTGATATCATGAGTGAATGGACCACAAAGTGGTGGTGTCAGATAAGGAAAATCTTGCATTACCTTCTTTCAAATAACTGCACTAGTGGCCTAAAGTAGCCAGCCTCGGCCAAATGAAGTGCATTTTGAGAATTACCAGACAATATATCCAATAACTTTGTAGCATCATTTCAGGCATCAGGGTCATCCCCATTAAGGATACCAACTGACATAACAATGCAACCTTGAATTCTTCTGATTCAACGACGAACGAATCTCTTGTGAGTGACTTCACCACTGCTCATAAGAACTCAAAATCTACCATCTTCTCCTGCAGTGAACTACTTTATAAAGCAAGCTAAAATAACCAAAGGTGCAAAGATTTAGACCAACAATTGCATGAAACATCTTCTTAAGTTAAGGGTTTTACCTTTTACTCATCATTTCCTGAAGCAATACTTCTTAGCAATTGCATGATTGCCCCAACCTATTTTCTGCCTTACACGAACCTAGACGGTTGAAAAGAATAAGAGTTGCTTCCTCGTTGATCAAACCACCATTAAATCTTTTACTGTTTTTGAACTCCTTCAGTCTCAAAAGTGAAACTGCAAATTGTTCATCATTACCATTCTTAAGTTACAAAACAACATCATCAATGCAAACATTAACTATTTCCTCTTCTATTTCTGCAGTCAGCTTCACGTCACTGCTGGAAGCCTTTGATTTTGGACTTGAAGCTACACTTAAACTGCCATCAAATCTCACATTCATCAATTGCCTTTGCAGTGTACCAATCTTTTCTCTGAAATCCACGGAAATTTCTTTGCTGGCTACGAGTGGAAGGCCAAAGGATCGACCTATGTCATGTGTTATCTCCACGGAAATTCGACCTTTTTGTCAAAGCTTTGGCATGCCTCAGCTCATTCTCAAAACATTCCAAGGATTTTCTTATAGGTGACTTGTCCAAGACTGTGTTTTGTCTCTTAAGTCATTGAAGATGGGTGAGAATTTCTCAACCAACATGGCAAACTCAACCAAAATATGTACCTCAACTTCAAAGTTCTTAGCAACCTCATCGGCCAAAACTATCAGCTCTGACAACAGTCTAGAAAATTTTCTCTTTTCCACGATTTCCATCTTGTTTACCAAAACTAAGTTTATGCAGCAAAAGAAAAACCAGTCATGAGTCATCGGTTACAGAAGATCCTCATCTGGGCAACATACATATATAAATATATTTAAATCATGGAGTACATTGAGGCTGGTCCTCGAATATCATATTTAAAACTAACGACCTTAGTAAATTCATGCTGAAGAACTACTTATTTAAAGGCTCTTTTAGAATACTGTAAATAATGTTAAGGGAGCAAACAGGCAAAGCAGAAACTATTATAATGTGCACAATAAAAGAATTTACATAATGCTCAAAAGTAGAGAAAGAGAAAGAGAAAAAGAAATATGTATTATTGTTGACTAGTGAGAATTGTCTCAGCGCTCTCGTTCACAACGAGTTTCCCCAAAAGCTACCTGTGCAGTATCTACTACACTGTTTATATAGCAATCAACTATCAACTGGGTCATGTAACAGCCAACTAAATGACAAGTGCATGAGGAGAAAATGTAAAACCAGAAAGTCAATCCGAAAAAAGTGATAAAGGTACAATTTCTAATGAGTACCATCCCATTGTTTAGAAGGCAAAACCAAAAACCATAGTTAAATAAGCAAGCCTAAAGGAAATGTTATACCAGGAGACAACATAAATGTGATATATAATGTCCACTTGAAAAGAAGCGATTCAATTTCCATCAAGAGTCACTACAACAAAAGTGACTTTAGACAACATTAAACAAGACCACAAATATAAAAATGTGGTCTAAACATAATAAAGGCAACAATTTTTTAGACTTGACTTAAAATCTATTTTAAGCAACATTTATATAAATGTTACTTGTAAAAAGTGTGGACTAATTCATAAAAATGTAGTCTAAAATATATTAAAAATTAAAGTTTTTAGATTAGAAATATTCCACTCCCTCCTTTTTTGACTAAAAATGTAAAATTTAGTTTCAAAAAAGCAAAAATTTGAATTTCTTCCCTTCCTCTAATTTTAGACCGAAAATGCCAAGAGTTCACAGTATTGGAATTGTGAAGTTTTGAAAAACACGTATATGAAAATTGTTGCCTTTTATAAGGAATTTAAACAATGATTTTAAAATTGTTACCATACTAAAAACTGTGGCTTATTACCTACATCTACACTCACCAAACTATGCCTAAAAAATTGTTGTATAAATATAAGTCCACAATTTTTGTGGTTTAACTCACAATTTTGTGTTGTTGTCTAAAGCAATTTTTGTTGTAGTGAGCCACAAGTCTAAGCAATGAAACTTGATGACTTGAGATTAACCACAACCACCGATCTTAGTCACATAAGCATATAAATGTAATTTTTGTAACACCTCTTTCAAGATGTCATGAGTAAATTATTTTCTCTTTTCAAACCAAAGCAAAATAGTCTTTTGGTATATGAAAATGAACATGTTTCAATACAATCAAGTATCAAGAATACACAACAACAATTTTGATCATTAATCAAATTAATTGACCGTAGAAATCAATTCCACATTCAAAAACTCCAATTCTACGTGCTCATTGATATAACCTTCATTCACATAATAATGATGAGAAAAAAATACAGTGTGACATTGAATCTATTGGAGAGTGGAGATAAAGAGAGGAAACGTTTTCTTTAATATATATTATTTTTCTTCTAAATTTTGGAGTAGTTTTACACTACAACATTAATCATCCAGCAACATTTGCTTGGCTACATTTATTAAAAAATGTTATTATAGGTATAGTATAGTTACATTTTCGTAAAAATGTAACTACAAAGAATATTAACATTAATATTGTGACATTTCAAAAAATGTTACTATATAACATTACACTTTTTACTGTTTTTAGTAACATTTTCTTTATCATAATTATTAAAAATGTTACTATAGATACTTTTATAAATTATAATAATTTTTTTTAAGTACATCTCATTGTAAATTAGATTAAGTTATATTTTAAATAAAAGTCACTAAATCTTGAGCGGAATTAAAAATTTTAAACATATGTAGTTCATCACAAAATCAAAATCCTCCCCCAAAACTTTACCCAAACTAAAATTTCCCCCCAAATTTTGAGCCGAATTCGTGACTATCCATTTTTGGTGTTTTGTTCGATGGTCGTGGTTCAACTTTTGTCGTGATTCAACTTGTCATGGTGACGCACTAATTTATCGGCCAACTGCATCCAGCCACCGCAAAGATGATGGCGCCATTGAAGCTGGGGATGTAGGCGAGTTTCCAACAATTTTTCGATGGAGATTATGGCGATTTTGTTGATTTTGGAGAGTTTCGATGAGGTCATCGTCGACTTAGATTTCCCTGAGGGAGTGGAAGTTGTCAGTGGAGAATTCCGACGATGGAGGTTAGAAACATTGCATTCTTCGCACCGCATGGTCTTCTTAAAAAAGAAAACAAAACATATGAAACTGAAAGATCAGTATAAATTTGTAAAAATCTAAAAAGATAATAAAAAATAAAATAATAAATATCTTAATAAATATTTATTTTAATTACTTTTTTTGTTTTTGTTTTCAAAAATGTAAGTTAGTTCTCTAGTTGATTTAGTCTCAATTTGATTTTAATTTTTTAGTCGGGATTTGACATTTTTTTACAAAAAACAAAGATAAAAAAATAATTAAACTTAAATATTTATACTTTTTATTATATTCAATTTTATGTTTTATTATTTATTAATATAATATTATGTTTTATAAAAAAAATTAAAAAAAAACACACAATTTAATTTTTATCAATTTTTAAAATATATTACTTATAATTTAAAAAAAATCAAAATTTTAAAATTATATAAAATTATATAAAATTAAAAAAAAATCAAAAAATATATATACAATTTAAAAAAAATCAAAAATTTTTGGGGGGGCCAGGCCCCTCCCCGCTCCTTGTATAATCCGCCCCTGATCATCTACTAGACATCCTTCAAGCTCCTGATCCAAACACCATAGAGTCATTTCTGGGAAGAATTCCTATGATATTCAATGTTGTAATTGTATCACCAGTTGGTTACTTTGGCCAAGTAAATATCCTGGGTTTGCCTGCTACTGGTGGACAGGTATAATTTTATAATCTCTTACAATTGATACAAAAAATTAGAGAAGTTCTCCCATAGAACTTCTACTAATTTTAATTTATGAAGAGAATTTCTTCTTATTTTCTTTTACATAGAAACTTGTCCAAACTAACAAACTAATTATTGAGCAATTGTGTTTATGATGTTAGCTTTCTAATAACTCTTTAAGAACTAAAATTCCCTGTGCTAATCCGTTCTAACTCTTAATTTCACTCACAATGTACATATTGTTTATATACGTGATTAAGTTCTTGCTTTAAAGAAGGAGATGCTGGTCAGAATTAATTAACCCTGTCCATTTCATCTTATGTACTATATGCATTTTATGTTATTTATGTGTTGTTTTTAACTATTTTAGTGATGCTATATGTGGATCAAACATGTTATTTATCAGATTTCAGATGCTATTGAAAATGAAAAGGGTGACACTGGTTTGTGGGCATATAGTTGGTGTCATTGCAAAGAAGTATGGTGACACCAATTTTGCTGGGCAATGTCTTAATTTACAGCTTAATATCCAATATTTGTATTTAAATTAAAGTTAACAAAGATGTTCTCCCTGCTTCCAGATTTACAAGAATTGTGGTAGTCATTTGCTTGCTTCCTAACACCTAGAATGAACATTTGCCTGGTATAGAAGAGGCTAATGATTATGTTGGGAAGGTATCTTACTAAAATTCTGATGCTTTGGGTTTCCTAACATCTAGTTTAGGAAATTAAACATGAAATGTGTGCCTATGCTTCATTTATTTGGTAATGGAGAGTGTGGGACCTGGTTACTTGATTATTTTATCCTAGTGTTCTTTATTCGAAGATGTATGGTACTCAATGAGTAAAATTAGTCATTCATGGTATTACTTGCAGCCTCCTAAATTTGAGTTTTATGATCCAAAGACACCTTTCTTCACTTCCCCAAGATTCCTCCCACCCACTAAAGTAGAAAATGTGACAGTTAACTATTACTAAGTTGCTTTGTGAGATTAGACTATGCGGAACATGACTCTTGATTGGTTTCTGTTGTTGATTAAATTTTAAACTTGAGCATATTATTACTAAAGTTATTATCTAATATGCTGTAATTTTTTATTGCAGCTCGCTTGGTCAGAACCTGGCAATAAGTACCTATGTTTGGGAAATATGCTTTGTAGGTTTCATTTTTGTATATCGTTTGGTGTTATTTTAATTCCTCATTGGAAATATGTAGGCTAGTATTTTTTTATTTTGATAAAATATTTAATAGATGTTCTATTTTACCCTTTTTCTTTCTGCATCATACTAGATTATATCTTTAAACTTGTTAAAATTAGGTGAAGGGTGAAAGTATAAATGGTTAATGACAGTTAAATAGAAACAAAAGAATTTCATCTAATCGTGGAATGGAACTGACATGTAGTAATTAAGTTTTGGATTTTGTAGTACATTTATTGCAAGCGCTGCATGTGATCTTGAGATTTGTCTCATGTTTTGTTGTCTTTTTATTTTCCTTCTTTGAATTTGTTCTTCTGTATGGTCAGTAAATCCTGAGTCATTCTGTTATATTTTCTTTAGTAACATTTTTAACCCGTATCCTTTTCATTAAGAAAAAGTTGCTAAAAGTTTCCACTAACAGTTTTATAATGTTACTTTTCTATATAAAAAAAAAGTTAGTATAAAATTTCAGTAACATTTTAAAAATGTAACTATAAAATTTCAGTAACATTTCAAAAATGTTACACTTTTAATAAAAAAATGTCACTTAAAATTTTTAGTAATAATTATGTAAATGTCTCTATTCATATATATATAAATGTTACAAAAAAATTAATAGTAACATAAAATGTTACTAAATTTTATTAGTAACATTTTTCATGTTTTAGTAACGTTTTTTTAATGTTATTGTATATTATATATCTAGTAGTGTTAAGACTTCTAACTGACAAGTTGCATTCTCACTTTCACTTTTCAGGTCAAATTAATGAAGTTATTTTGACTTAAAGTTATTTTTTACCAAATTAATGTGTATCCAAAGAACATATACTTGACTTAAAGTTTCCAAAACTGGAAAGAGTGTAATATGTGAGGATTATTTTGATAATATGGTTGGTTTTTTTTACCTTCCTGGTTACTTTACCTTTTCGAAATTGATAATGTTCAATTATAGGGGAACTTGTAAATGCTTAATCAAAGAAGTTCCTGTGCATACTTTCCTATTACAACCTTTTAATTTTATAGTTCTATTTACAGTACATAAAATTGTGTTCATTTTTCCTAATTATTCTTGTAGGATTGTTTCAATAGTACAAAAAGTAAATTAATATAGCTTGTTTCTTATTTCTAAATAGATAAATTAGTAACAATTTTAAAATGTTACATGTTAAAAGGGGGAGCTACTTCAACCTATATGAAGATGGTTTTGATGATGTTTAACAATTTAGAATTAGTCCTGTTTTAGTTAGGCTGTGCATTAGGCTGTTAGTATGAAATTATCCTATGTAAAACAAGCCTGCATTAAGTTGTAATTAACCATCACACTCTTGCTTGTGCATTCATGAATTGATTAGCTATTTAACTAATGGATTAGCTGAGGGTACTGCACTAAGACAGTGAAAACACACTCACGATAATCGATTAGGTAAATTCCTAATCCATTAATGACTATAGAGAACTTTGTATAAAAGCTGTTTCTGAAATCAGTTTTCAGTGGGAGAAAAATTATAGATTTCTTGAGAAACATTTCTGATAAACTGCCCTCTGAGATTCACAAAGCTCTTAAGCATTCTTGAAGGTTATTCAAGTGAAGATTCAAGGAGATTGATGGTTGATTTAACCTTGATGGGTCTAACTTGAATCTAGGAGCAAATTGACAAATCTGCACAACAATAGGAGTATTCGTTTCTTGATTCTTTTTTATTGTATTTCTGATTACAGTTGTTTCACTATGTGAAGTGAAGGCCTAGGTGCAATTGCGTGGATGCATTGCTCCTAGGGGGAGTTGTTGATTGGTAGATCAAGATCCTTGATTTTTTTGTTCTAGGATTATATAGATGCTCTTGTAATTCTTGGAACTTAATTGAGATAGTGGAATCCTCCTAAGTGGGTTTTGCTTAGGAGAAGACTGGACGTAGATTCATCTTGAATCGAACCATTATAAACTGTTATGTCTTGGTTTTTCTCTTCTCTTACAATCTTTCTTGATTGCTTTAAACAGTCCATTAATACAAAACTGTGAAATTGATTAATTGGGTTATAAGACTTAAAGATACTTTCAAGATTCAACTTAACCAAGTGAAAAACTCATTAATCAATTCAGATACCTTTCTGGGTTGAGCTATTAGACAGATCTGTTTTAACAATTGGCACCAGAGCTGGTTAATCGCACGATAATCGATTAGAAAGATCCTGATATGTCTAATACATCTCAAACCTTTGCTGAAGGGGCATCCATTGATAGGCCCCCTCTGTTTGCTGGTGAAATCTACCCTTTTTGAAAAATTAGAATGAAAATTTTTCTTGAATCAGTGGACAAAGGGGTATGGGATGTTGTGGTGAATGGACCTTTTAAACCAATTAAAATAGTGGATGGAGAAACTTTTCCCAAAGAATTCTCACAATAGACCCCTGATGAGAATAAGAGGGCACGTTATGATGTTAAAGCAAAAAATATTATATCTTCTGCATTAACATTGGATGAATTTTACAGGGTATCTGTGTATGAATCACCCATGAGGGCACGAATGAGGTTAAAAGAGCAAGGAAGAATACTTTCATTCAGGAGTATGAAATGTTCAGAATGAAGGTTGGCGAAAGCATATGTGACGTACATAAGAGATTTACACATATAGTAAATCACCTCTTAGCTCTTAGCAAGACTTTTGACAAAGAAGAACTGAATATCAAGATCTTGAAGAGCTTAAACAGGACATGGCATCCCAAAGTCACTGCAATTTCAAAATCCAAAGACCTCACAAGCATGAACATAGCTACACTCTTTGGGAAGCTAAGAGAACACGAACTAGAGCTTGGAAGACTCAAGGCAGAAGAGGATGGAGAAAAGAGGCACACAATAGCCTTGAAGAGTGCTGTAAAATCTGCAGCAAAACTAAAGAAAACAGATTCTGCAGATGACTCTAATGATGGAAACTCTGATAGTGAAGCCTTGAGTTTAATGGTGAAAAAGTTCTCAAAATTCTTGAAGTTTAAGAATAAAACTAACAACAGTTATGCAGGAAACAAGAAGCAGTCTAGATCTAGCAATCAAACCTGTTATGAGTGTGGCAAGACATGACACATCAAGGCAGACTGCCCTGTGCTGAAGATGAAGCAGAAACTGGAAGAGAAAAATGAGGCAGACAAGCATATGAAGAAAAAGAAAGCATACATTACTTGGGAAGAAAATGATTCCAGCACATCCAGTGAATCTGATGACAGCACTAAAGAAGAAAATAATTTGTGTCTGATGGCTGGAACAAGATCATCTAAAACCAGTGTGAGTAGTTTCAAATTTGAACATGAGCAAAATAATTACTATGAACTGCTTGATGCTTTTAATGAACTGCATAAGGAAGCTACAAAATTGCAAAAGTCAAATAGCAAGCGTAAAGGAGAGATTAAATGGCTTGAAGGTAGGGTAAAACAGTTAGAAGAGGAAAATGAGAATTTGATAGCTTGCTTGGAGAAATTAGAAAAATCTGAAAAGTATCTTAGGTCCAGATGTGAGCACTGCCCAGGGCAGCTAGAAAAGATAGAGTATTTGATGAAAACCTTCTCAAAATTCACCCTAGGAAAATCCAACCTAGATGTTGTACTAGGATCTCAAAGGAGTGTGCTTAATAAAGAGGGAATTGGTTACAATGGCGATTCTAATCGATTAGGCCCTAGAAATTTTCTTAACATCAGTAAACCATCCTCTATCATTTGCACCTACTGCTATGAACTTGGTCATTTTTCTAATTCCTGCTACTTTAAAAACAATGGGGTTCCTAAAGAGAAATTTAAATGGGTACCCAAAGGCACTGCAAAACAGTCTAACACAAGAGGACCCAAGTTTACATGGGTACCTGCTTCATCAAAATAATATGTTTTGCAGGAATATGCTGAAGCTAAGCAGTCAATGTGGTATCTGGACAACAGTTGTTCAAGACACATGACAGGTGATAGCAAAAAATTCAGCAAAATCTCTTACAAGGTAAGTGGACATGTCACATATGGTGACAATAACAAAGGTAAGATTCTAGGTATAGGTAAATTAAGGTCCTCATCAGCTGTAGAAATTGAGGATGTATTGCTAGTTGATGGACTTAAGCACAACTTGCTTAGTATTAGCCAATTGTGTGATAAGAATCTAAAAGTAAGCTTTGAAGCTAATCACTGTTTAATCTGTCATGCATCCACAAATGAACTGGTGTTTGTTGGAAAAAGAATTCAGAACATATACATGGTAGACTTTGAAAACACTTCATTTGATTCTATTGCTTGTTTATTTGCTAAAAATGATGAACCTTGGATTTGGCATAAAAGACTTGCACACATACATATAGGGCACCTAAATAAGCTCGTGTTAAAGCATTTAGTCACTGGTTTGCCTGACATAAAGTTTAAATCAGATAAATTGTGTGATGCATGCCAAAAAGGTAAACAAGTAAAGACATGATTCAAGTCAAAGCAGCATATTTCCACCTCTAATCCATTAGAATTGATACATATGGATCTGTTTGGGTCATTCAGGACCAGAAGCTTAGGTGGAAATTATTATGCACTTGTACTTGTTGATGACTATTCTCGTTTTACCTGGACATTTTTTATCTCATCTAAGAGTGACATCTTCCAAGTCTTTAGGAAATTTGCCAAAGTTGTTCAAAATAAGAAAGATTTGAAAATCAAGTCTATTCGAAGTGATCATGGGGGTGAGTTTCAAAACGAATCTTTCGAAAAGTTTTGTGAACATCATGGCATCCCTCATAATTTCTCAGCTCCTAGAACACCACAGTAAAATGGTGTTGTAGAAAGAAAAAATCAATCTTTAGAAGAGTTGGCAAAAAAAATGCTCAATGACAACTCTTTGCCAAAATATATTTGGGCAGATGCTGTAAGCACAGCCTGCCACGTGCTGAACAGGGTCTTAATCAGACCTGTTTTGAAACTCACACCATATGAAATCTTCAAAGGTAGAAAACCAAATGTGTCTTACTTTAAAGCCTTTGGTTGCAAGTGTTTCATACTAAATAATGGTAAATCCAATCTTGGCAAGTTTGATTCTAAAGCTGATGAAGACATCTTCCTAGGTTATTCCTTGACTAGTAAAGCTTATCGAATCTATAATAAATGAACATTAACCATAGAGGAATCCATCCATGTTGCATTTGATGAGGTTATTGACAGTCAAGCTAATTCCTCTGGTCCAATAAATACTTAATATTTAATTAGTACAGGTGCAGATTTGACACACCTTGAACCTGAAACAACAACAAATCCATCATCTGGTACAACTTCAACCTCCTCTTCTGTAGCAGAGTTGCCTACTTACTGGACTGTGCCTAAAAATATGTCTCTTGACAACATTATAAGAGATATCTCTAAAGGTGTTTCCACTCGAAGTCAGTTGAGCCAATTTTGTTTGAACGTGGCATTTGCATCTCAACTTGAGCCAAAATCAGTGAGTGATGCTCTGAAGTATGACCACTGGTTCCTAGCAATGTAGCACGAGCTGGATCAATTCAAGATAAATGATGTTTAGGATCTAGTTCCAATAACTAAGACTCAACAAATTATAGGCACCAAGTGGGTCTTTCTCAACAAGCTGGATGACTCTGGTATGATTATCAAAAATAAAGCTCGATTGGTAGCCAAAGGGTACTGTCAAGAAGAAAGGATTGACTATGATGAGACCTATGCCCCTGTAGCACGACTTGAGGCCATCCAGATTCTTCTTGCTATTTCTTCTTTACTACAATTCAAGCTTTTCCAAATGGATGTGAAAAGTGCCTTTCTAATTGGCTTCATCAAGGAAGAAGTCTATGTAGCACAACCACCCGGATTCACAGACTATGAGTTTCCAGACCATGTGTATAAACTAAAAAAGGCACTCTACGGACTTAAGCAAGCACCTCGATCATGGTATGAAAGATTAAGTGAATTCTTGATACAAAGTGGTTTTCGTAGGGGTAAAGTAGACTCTACTCTTTTCATCAAGAAAGCTAAAAATGATCTACTGTTTGTTCAAATCTATGTGGATGATATCATCTTTGGCTCCACTAACACTCTCCTATGTCAAGAATTCTCCAAGAACATGCAAGATGAGTTTGAAATGTCCATGATGGGGGAGCTGCATTTCTTTCTTGGTCTCCAAATAAAACAAGGAAAGCATGGTCTCTTCATTCATCAATCTAAATACTATGTTGAACTGTTAAAAAAGTTCAATATGGAAACCTGCAAGGAATCTTCAACTCCTATGGCTACAAACTATTATCTAGATACTGATGAGACAGGCTTTGCAGTGGATCAAACTAAATATCGAGGAATGATCGGATCACTACTCTATCTCACTGCAAGTCGCCCAAACATTATGCACAGTGTGTGTGTATGTGCTAGATTTCAATCCTGCCCCAAAGAGTCCCACCTAAGTGCTATTAAATGCATCCTTAAATATCTAAAAGGCACTAGAAACCTAGGTTTGTGGTATACTCATGGTTCCCCTATATCCTTGGTAGGATATAATGATTCAGACTTTGGGGGCTGTAAAACTGATAGGAAGAGCACCAGTGGAACCTGCCATCTCTTAGGTGGCTCCCTAATCTCATGGCACTCCAAAAAGCAGGCTTGTGTTGCTCTTTCCACTACCGAGGCAGAATATATAACTGCTGGCAGCTGCTGTGCCCAGTCCATCTGGATTAAAATTTAACTTGAGGATTATGGCATCTACCTTGATCACATTCCTATGAAATGTGACAATACCAGTGCTATAAATCTCACTAAAAATCCAGTTCTGCACTCTAAGACCAAGCACATTAAGATCCAACACCATTTTATTAGGGATCGTGTGTCAAAAGAAGAATGCAAGGTTGAGTACATTAACACACAAAATCAACTAGCAGACATCTTTACCAAACCTCTTGCCAGAGAAAGGTTTTACACTCTTAGAAATGAGTTGGGTATTTTAGACATCACTTGCTCTCATTGAACATACTTAGCAAACTTCTATTCTGTTTTAATTTTCTCTTGATTGTTCTGTTGTGTGTGTTTTGCCTGTCAAGTTCTTACTATGTATACTGTTATGTTTCATTTCCTGTCACATGCATATTGCATATAATTAGCATAAATTCGTACATACCTGGTTCACTTTGTGTTTGCATCTACTGGTGTGCATTTTGAGTAGAGTCTGCGTAGTTGCTAGCCTAACTCTGGCCTTAATCCATTATCGTGCTCCATTCAATAAGGCCTTTCACCATTTATTTGTTTCCTAATCTCTAAAGAGGATCCCGCTAATCCATTAGGTTAGTACCTCTCTGCACCTAATGCTTCTTTTACTTCCTGAACCCAGGCCTCCTGTATTCACAAACCTCTCTAAAACCCTAGGTTTTCCCCTTTCCCTCTCCATCTCTGTTGTGTTCTTCGTTTAACATCCATCACCCATCCATCATGGCTTCTTCTTCCTCCTCTCGCAAGCGCATTAAGCGGATGGAAACCAAGCAACAACATCCAGACATTGATGGCTGGATCAGTGACCCTGAAATCCAGGCAAACTTTAACAGCTCCTTTTGCAACCTCAAAATCATCAACCATAAGCACGTTGAACTTCCTTTCTTCCGCACTCATGGTTTTTCCTTTCCCAAGCTTCTTTCCTTCCAAAGTTTGGAGGCTTTCGTCCAACTTAAGGGTAATGTCTACCCAGATTTGGTTAGGGTTTTCTACGCCAACCTCCAATGTGAAGAGGATCTTCTCACTTTGCACGTCAAAGGGGTAAACATTGTCTTAACCCCAAAAATTTGGACCTCCAGTGCTAATTTCCGGATAGCGGGCATTCCGGCACATCGCGGGTTTCTTGGGGCAAACCGCCTGGACATCTACCAAGCCTGTTTGAGGGATCCCATTGCCAAACGCGATTATAACATCTTTCGCATCAGTGGGATGAAGAAGGACGAACGGGTGCTCGCATTCATTATTTCTTGGATTCTGGTTCCACGCAATGGTAATCACGCTCAACTCACAACTGCGGATGTCTTCCTCATCCACGCTTTCAAATCCAACATTCTCATCAATTGGTCTGAAGTTGTCTCTGATACGATGCAAAAAAGATATCAAGCTACCTAACTACCCCTTGCCCTACGCTGTATTTCTGTGCAAAGTCCTTGAACACTATAAGGTTGATTTCTCTGGAAAAGCTTCCTATACTCCGAATCACACTAGTCTGATTTGTGCAAATGCACTTCATCACATGGGAATGGCATTTCGGGGAAACATCTGGTGCTTCAAGGATGAACCTGATACCAACCCTACTGATATTGCTGAACCCTCCTTTGCAGCCTCCAAAACCCAATATGAGCACGAAATGTTGACCATGGTCACTACGCTTCTCGATCATCATCACACCTAGATGTCCAAGCTGAATTTTATTGAGCATCAACTCTCCTCTGTTCAAGAACAACTTGCTTTGCTCAATACTGGTCGTGATTAGGCATGGCAACGGGTTGGGTCGGGCACGGATAGTATGATACCCGTACCCGACCCGCTAAAAAAAATCCGCCCGTTACCCGCCTGTTTACCCGTCGGGTATCCACTTAAAAAATATTCGTGGATATTTTTAAAACCCGAGGGTACTCGTGGATACCCGATACCCACAAATATTTAAAAAAATATGTATTTTATAAATTTTTTAATATAAAATTATAAAAATAAAATATAAATTAAATTATAATTATAATTATAATTAAATTTGACATAATAAAATATACTGTTACTTCTAATTTTAATTAAATTTAACTTAATAAAATATAAATTAAATTTTAATTTTAATTTTTTGCGGCTAACGGGTACTCGCGGGTACGGATAGTATGATACCTGTACCCGACCCGTTTATAACCGGGTATTAAAATACCCGCTACCCGCTACCCGCGGGTAATAAATACCAGCGGGTAGTAACTATCCGTCGCGGATTTTATCCGCGGATATCTGCGGGCACGGGTATTTTTGCCATTCCTAGTCGTGATCCTCCAAATCCAAAAGTTGTTGCGGACTCTGCAGAAGGAAGTGAGAGCGAGCAGTTTGAAGATGCCACTGACGACGAATAACTCAGTCTAATCCCCACACACACAAGCTTTTGTCTAACCACCCTTAGGCTTTCATTTTGTCTCCTTTAGCCTTAGGTTCTTTTAGTCTTTCGTCAGGAGGTGTGTGTTAATTTTGGCTATCCTCACATAGTATGAAGATGGTTTTGATGATGTCTAACCGTTTAGAATTAGTCTTATTTTAGTTAGGCTGTGCATTAGGTTGTTAGTATGAAATTACCATATGTAAAACAAGCCTGCATTAAGTTGTAATTAACCATCACACTCTTGCTTGTGCATTCATGAATTGATTAGCTATTTAACTAATGGATTAGCTGAGGGTACTGCACTAAGGCAGTGAAAACACAGTCACGATAATCAATTAGGTAAATTTCCAATCTATTAATGACTGTAGAGAACTTTGTATAAAAGCTGTTTCTGAAATCAGTTTTCAGTGGGAGAAAAATTACAGATTTCTTGAGAAACATTTCTGAGAAACTGCCCTCTGAGATTCACAAAGCTCTTAAGCATTCTTGAAGGTTATTCAAGTGAAGATTCAAGGAGATTGATGGTTGATTCAACCTTGATGGGTCTAGCTTGAATCTAAGAGCAAATTGATGCTCTTGTAATTCTTGGAACTTAATTGAGATAGTGGAATCCTCCTAAGTGAATTTACTTAGGAGAAGACTGGACGAAGATTCATCTTGAATCGAACCAGTATAAACTATTGTGTCTTGGTTTTTCTCTTCTCTTACAATCTTTCTTGATTGCTTTAAACAGTCAATTAACACAGAACTACGAAATTGATTAATTGGGTTATAACACTTAAAGATACTTTCAAGATTCAACTTAACCAAGTGAAAGACTCATTAATCAATTCAGATACCTTTCTGGGTTGAGCTATTAGACAGATCTGTTTTAACAAAGTCAATGGATAACCATCTTTAATTGTAACAAAATAAGATAATCGATAATATTTTTTAAATCTCAAAAAATTGTATAGGTAACATTTTTTAAATGTTAAAAAATGTATAGGTAACATTTTTTGAGTGTGAAAAAAAAATTCACAACATCTTTGTGATGATAGTAAAAATACTAATTTGTAACAATGTTTAAAATGATACTAATAATAAATGTTATTAAATGGTTTGGTAACATGCATTATATACAACATGTGTAAAAATATGTGTAAAAATGTTGTCTTTGTATAACACTATGTTTTTAGGCTTTACCAACATTTTTTTACTGTTATTAAGAATAATATGTGTAGTAAAAAATTGCTACAAATTTAGTTTCTTCATAATACATAGTTCCGACAGGTAAAAATAACTTAGTTTCTAGTAAAATATATTCTCAAGGTCATCAAATTTAATTGTTATTCTATTAAAGAAGAACATAAATTAAAATAAAAAATAGGACATAACTCTTTCCTTATGTTTTTATTTGGGTTCACAAATGTACATCATAACCAAGTAAATGTCCATTTTCAATAATTTGATATAATGAAACTCAGTAAAAAATAAAATAAAATAAAATTTGGAAGGATGTATGTACTTGTATGTTATTGTGTTTATGAATGTCAAAGCTGAAGTTGAAGAAGTATTCTGCATGGTTCAGATGAAAGTATGATCGTGAAAGAAGTGTAAAATATTACAAGTGAACTTTTCATACTTTGATAGTTGTATATGATTAGTAAAATGCATCACATATTTGAAGTAGTAACACAACAATTATATGAATCACTGAAAGGTAGAAAATTCTATTAATATGATTTGAGTCTGATCCACCTAAGAAAATAAATTAACACTCTTTGATGAGCCTTCTTTTTTATATTATATTGTATTTAACTTTGTTATTTTTAACAAATATAGGACTGACTCCATTTTTAAAAATTTGAAAAAATTATCAGTAATTTAGTTAGAAATGAAGTGATTAGGAAAATGGTTTCATCCAGTGAGTGAAGAAATTCATGTGGAAGAGATGCAATTATCAAATTGGATAGACTCCAACTTTTGGGCCTTTACTTCCTATACACATCTATATTTTCCTCATGCACCCCCATTTTTTGAAAATGCTCATTTTCTCCATTATATTTTATAACTTAGGCGATCTCTAAAATTTCCATTGTTTCTCCTTAACTGTCCTTGCTTGCTAGCTTTTTTGCTTTAGATATTGGATGTGTAAAAGAGTATTGCTATAGGTAAAGATTTTGTAGAAGAAGAAAAAGAATCTTAAAGAATATGTCACTTTGAACAAGATGAGCCATTATTTTAGGCGTTTCTTCCTACACTCTCATTTTTTCTTTCTACATTCACAAAAAATTGCAAATGCCCATTTTACCCTTCACTCAACAGTAGAAAACTTAACCCTAATTTTTTATGGTTAAATAATTCCATTAGTCCCTATTTTCATAGAGAAATCTCAAATAGATTCTCTTATATTTATTTGTCTCAATTTGGTCCCTATTTTGAAAATTTTGTTGCAATTAGGTCATTTCTGTTAGTAATGCATTAACAACGTTAAGTATGTGTCACGTGTCAGCTCGTGTGTTTTTTTTAACTTTTTTTAAATTACCACGTCAAACTGACATTGTGTCGCATGGCAGAGGTAGTGTGATGTGGTAATGACAATGTCATGTGTCACTATTAAATGTGAAAAATCTCATTTATCAAGACCTTTACACTATAACGTACATAGGCAACCCTAGTATCATAATCTATATGAGATTAGCACATATTCAATCATGGTCTCAGGAATTTCATATGCTTCCACGAACTTGCCTGCTCGTGGTCACCCTTTACGAACCTTTCCACTCATAGTCCAACCTCTACGAACCTCCCTGCTCATAGTCCAACACGTGTGAACATATCCTGTTATGAACCTCTCTGCTCATAACACCGTCAAGTGTGAGCACTGAACATATGAACTTCCCCGCTCGTATCCCTACACCAGAGTACATCCAACACGAACCTCCCCGTCCTTATTAATCACGTGTTTCCAACTTTATTACGAACCTTCACGCTCGTAATCCATGCAAGCATATCCCAAACCAAGAGCGTCACCACAAGGCAAGCAAATCCCAACACAAACGCACGCTGCCACTGCACTATTGCTTGGCGTAGCCTAAGCGCCGCCAGGCGAAGTCACAGCGCAGACTGCATGGCGGTCTCTAAGAATAATGCATGCTCATAGAAAATATAAAACAACAACACTCACATGACTTAAATACTAGTTTCTATACACCTATGTCACTTAATATAGCCATTCACACCTCCTATGCATCAATCATAACTATCTTCCTAATTATTCACCGGTTTAAACCATGCCTTACTTGATTTTGACAAGGAATACAAATTGCACATAAAGAACTTTCCAAAAAAAAAAAAAATACTTGATACTGACTACCTCTCATACAACTTCCATTTTAACTTAAACAGTACCTGTCACATTCCTCTATTCCAATATTTCATGGCCAATCAAGTTTAGCATCAACATAAAATTTTATTCCATGCATTAGACCCTTCACAATACCCTTTGTCTAATTTATACTACTACCACTTACATAAGTCTAGATAAACCCCACAAGAAACCCAACTCGTAGCCAACACAATAAAAATGTAGAGTGCACAAATGCACTAGACTGTCGCCTAGCGGCAGGTTAAGTACTGTTAGGCGGTGCATCAAATCTTAGGCAGAACCCATATTTTTTCTACACCTACGAGAACCCTATACCCCAAAAACTCATTCCATTAGTCCAATTTCACATACCAGACAGTCAATCATGCTTCCAGACTCAACATATGACCAATTTAAACTCAAGTTCACATATTATTACACAATTTTCAATCTAAAATCATTCTTAAACTCATCCCCAATCCCAGGGACCCTCATACAAACTCATGCACAAATCACTCAATTATAATCACCACAATGACATTTTAATCAATATATACATTCAGAAACATTCATCAAGAGTATAGGGAACTCAAAATAATCCAAAAACTCCATAAAATTCACAAAACCTCAGAATCGAATGCAACCAGTTTGTGTCGACCGGTGGGCCTTCATTACCGTCAAGCGATTCTTCATATAATCAAAAATTTAGGGTTAAACAACTTGGGTTGCCTGGCAGATCTTCATTGCTGCTAGGTGGTTTCTAGGTAGAAACTCAGAAACTTCTAGATTGGAAAATCTGTTTTGGAATATTTAATTTGAAAATAAATTATATTTTTTCGATTGGAGGCTTGATTATATTTTCAGATTTGAAAATGTTTTCTACGACATTCAACATGAAAGTATAGAAAAATATATTTTAAATTAGATATTTTAAAATATTACAAGATCTAGAAGTATTTTCCAAAATATTTATTCTGAAAAATATTTTTATATTTTGAATTGGGTGTTTCCATAGGTATTTTTTTAATTTGAAAAATGCTTTCTAGAACACCCAATCCAAAATATAAAACAATTTTTTTTTTCAAATTTAAAAGGTATTTCTAAATCTATAAATATCTTTCGAAACAGTATTATTAAAAAATATTTTTATATTCCCGATTAAGTTTGCTGAGAGATATTTTTTAGATCCTAAAATACCTTCTGGAACACTCGATTGAAATATATTTTTTTATACTTTACAAGTTATGTAGTTTAAAAGTTTTTCTTTTTTAATTTGGAAATACTTCCAAAAAGGTCAATCCAGAAGGTATTAAAAAAGGTAGTGTTGGCTTTTCTATTATAATTTAATGATGAGTAATTTGGGCTTTACAAGTTTTATGGGGTACAGAAAGAGAAAAAATGTTAGCATAGGCCTATATTTTAGGCTCATTTACTTCTGATTTATAGGATTAGCTTTCTGTGTATATATAACACACCTCTTGTAACATTTTATACACACTCAATAATATACAATCTCATTCTTCATATATTTTTTTGTTTTTACATGGTATCAAGAATCCAAAAAGATCCATGATTGAGAATGAATTATTCTAGTTGTTCCTCTTTCCTAAACCCTAAGTCCTAAGCCCTAATCCTTTTTCGCAAACTTTATCATTGAGAAGAGATTCTTGTAGTAAGTTTCTTTTTCCTAAACCCCAAGCCCTATGCCATAACTCCTAAGTCCTAAGCCTCTTTCGTAATTTTTAAGGTTTCATCCGATCGTAATTTTATTTTCTTCTTTAAGGCATTTGTTTTTAGGTTCTTCACCATGTTCTTTATGCCATTTTAAGGTATTTACAATCCTCTAATATTGGGTTTGTATTCTATTTTGCTCGTTGCTTACGTTGTATGGTTCGCATTTTTGTTTTGTATTCAATCTGTTATGCAACTTGTAAAGAGTATTCTCTTCAATCTATTAGTCTGCAATTTGATGGTAAAATTATTTTTACTAGAGTTATGTTATGAAAAATTTTCTTCGTGGAAAGTCCATGTGGTGTTACATTTTAGGTGTTAAGGAAAAACTTATTGACACCAATGTTGATGATTATGCTATTGCTTTAGAGGTATGGGAAGTTGATAACTCTAAAATTATCACTTGGGTCTATAATTCTATCATACACTCTATTGACACTCAATTGGTAAAATATGATATTGCAAAGGTGATATGGGATCACTTATCTCGATTATATACACAATCTAATTTTGCCAAATGGTATCAACTTGAAACAGATATTCGTGCACTAAAAAAAATTACATGAGTATTAAGGAATTTTATTTTGTAATGACAACCCTATGGAATCAACTTGCATTCACTGAGCCTCCAAAATTGAGTGTTTTTGCACTATATATTACTCACAGGGAATCACAACGTTTGGTTTAATTTATTATGGCCTTGCGTACTGATTTTGTACAAGATGGCACATCTCAAAAGGTGATTAAGATAGGTCTTAGGGAAGGAGGACTCTATGTCTTGAATCAGTTCAAGCAGTCAATAGTTGTAGGCTCTAGTGTGGATTTATCTTTGTTTCGTTTGTCTTCTTCTCCTTCACCTTCTTATTTGTGGCATTCTCGTTTGGACTAAGTCTTTCCATCTCGTTTAAAGTTTTTAGCGTCTACGAGAGTTTTGGGTACTTTGAACAATCATGATATTTCTGATTGTAGTAGTCGTAAATTGTAATGAAAGCATACTTTGATGGATGAAACAATACCAATACAAGAGAGTTTAAAATGGTTACATCTTCACTTTAACACAAGATAGGCTTAGCTCTTCATAATTGATGCAAACAATACAAAGTTTTGTGTAACCATACGTCTCTTGAACTGATGGAAAAATACAAGGAAAAATGTTTACATAAAGTCTATCAAAAGTGCCAAACTTTCCCTCCTCTAAATCTGTTCAAAACAAGGGTGCAACTCTGTTTTTTTATAAACTGTCCAGGGCAGCGCTCAACAATGCACTTCTGGCTCCAATTGTAGATGTTTCCTTCCTAGTTAGGTTTGTTTTTATTGCTCAAGCCTCATGCTCTGTGCCTCATCTCCTAAGATAACTTATTTAAAAAGGAGTCTTCATGACCTAGCCTCGGGTTTAATTCTTGAGGTTTTTCTTTGCAATAGGTTTGCTTTGTGGTTTAAGCCTTAACTTTACTACTCAGTTGGACTATTAAATGTTTTGTGCAAAATTGTTTGAAATCATCTAGTTTCATTGTTTTTCCATTTTTATTTTTTATTACAAAATAAACTAAATTGGGGTGATTTCAATAAAAAGTTAACAAAATAAAACCAAAATAAGTTCAAATTTGTCTCAAAATTAACTCATTGAAAACTCAGTCAATGACTTTGGATGTAATATCATGACGGTAGAGTTGCATCCAAGAAGCTGGTTCATGGTAGAGTGGTTCACTACTCACGATGTTTTGCTCCACTACAAGAATTCAAGGAATTAGAGTCGAAATATTAGCGTCGGCTTTACTCTGCATGCTATTAGAGTAAAAAATAATGACGGCTAAGAGTCACAAAATAAAATGTTAAGTTTAGCATGGGCTATGCAACTCTTGATAATCACCCTTAGCGTCCCTTAAGGGACACTAGTTACTTAATATTAAAAAAAAGAAAAACGTATTAAAAAAAAATATAAATTTCAGAGCAACGGTTAGGGGACACAATTGTATTTCAGACTAGTGTCGCTCGAGGGACGCTTTGATCTTATTTTGTAAAAGTAATGGAACATAATAGATTAAGCCGTAATCGGTAGCGTTAGTTAGCCAACGCAAGTTAGCAAAAATAAAAAAAGGAAAAATAATTTTGCAGAGATGGCTTGAAGTAAAGTAAAAAATAATTATTATTAAAGAATAGAGTGGGTTGATCGACACTCTTATCTTATTTTTAATGGAAAAATAGATTAAGGTAGTAGGGAGGGTTAAGGGACGCAATCAGTAACGTGAGCTAGGCGCGACGCAATTTAATAAAAATAAAATAAAAAATTAATTTTGCGGAGATGACTTAGCCTAAGTTAAATAAAATATTATTTTTTAGAAGGGAGAGTAGGTTGGTCGACGCTTAAAGAAGTAGGTGAAAAGTTGAGATAAATTTTAAATTTACCAATTGCCTCATTTTAACTTTACCAAATTTTAACTCTATTCGTTTTCGTTCTTGCGCGCATAGAGTTTCTTTCTCTCCATTCTCTTTTTGCTTCATCTCCTTTCTCATTTTCAATCCCTACACCCAGAAAGTTTCAGTTTCTTCTTTAATTGGTGCTCAACAGAAAACCATTTTGACCCTCATGAGTTGTGGTTACTAAAGAGCGGTGAGATCGACCCTGAAGACGTGGTGGAGTTGCCGACTGTTGGGCCCGGAAGACGTGGTGGGTTCATATTTGTGTTCTCTTCGGTGTTTCTTTGGTGCTGAAGGAGGTGGGTAGTGGGCACCGAAAGGGAGATGGTGGCTTCCATATTTTTCTCGCATTCTCAATGAAATGGGCTAGTGAGTTCTAATCTCTCATATTTGAATATATTTATCATTTGAAGAAATTGGTTTCCCAATTAATTGAATAATTGTTTCAGAAATGTTTGGCAGCTATTTTCCCAATTAATTGAAGGCGAGGTGGTGGGAGGCCAACTGAAAAAAAAAGGTTGTTGTAGTGTCGAAGTGGTGGCTCTGCAGTGTTGGAGTGTTGGTGGTGTAGACTGCAAGGGTGAGGGATTCTATTAATTCAACTTAGGTAATTCAACTATGATTCTGTTTTTAACATATTCGTGAGACACCACTTCAACTCTTAGATATATATAATTTATTGGTATTATATTAATATTCGTTTTGCCACATTTGGATATATGAAGCATGTTTGAATGTTTGAAGTGTGTTTGCTACATGAGATACTCAAAAAGTTAAATGTGCATTCTGCTATATTCTTCTTAGTAGTGTGATGAATCTATTTTATTTTACTGGTATTTGGCCAAATCATAAGTTATTGGTAATTTGATTTGTGAATGAGGCATTCAATGCATGTGCATAATGGCTTTGAATATGTGCATGAATGGTTATTGCTTAAACAAATATCAGAATCATTCACAAACCATTCTCTTTGTCAGCACCACAAACCACTTAGGTGAGTCACTGTAAACAAATATAAAATATACTCTTTCTGTTGCTGTTAGTTTGCATCTTGTAATCTTTATTTTTGAAAGAAGGGTTAGGTTTTTGTAATTAGTGCTCATTTGAGTCTCTACTATGAGAGACCTTGAAGTGGGCACGAGCTAAAGTCTTGTCTATCAAGACTCTCTTGAACCTACAACTACAACATTTTACTTGTTTCTTTATGAGCAAATGGTTTTTGATGAGATATGAAGTAAATGTTGCTTAAGATTTAAGGGAAAGAATGTCTTGATCACTAATACTTTGCTTTGATGGTAAGAAAGAAAGTGATTTAGTTTTAATTTGATTTTTGAACACTTAGTGCAGGTATTTGATTTGTGAATGGGATGTGCAATATCTTTTTTAGTTAGTAGTTTTAATTAGCATCTTATTTTTTTCTAATACTACTTTAATATTTTAGAGTTTGGTGTCCATATTTTTGTTCTAAAGTTATGGAATAATTTTTTTTTCTATATAGAGCGAGAGCAGTAGAAACGTATAAATGAGAAGTTAATTTAAAAAAAAAACTCTTGCATTCATACCATATAATACTAAATAATAAAAACATTTTAAAAGCAAACTTATATTGGAATATAGTTTATTTTAAGATTTTTTTGAGTTTATAATTTACAAATTGCTATTACTTTAATTAGTATTTCATTTAATTTTTTTTTCTAATACTACTTTAATATTTCAGAATTTGGTGTCTAATTTTTGTTCCAAAGATTAATTTGTTTATTTATAGAAAAACATGTATATCTTATAGTTTAATTTAAAAAATATATTCTTACATTCATACTATATAATATTAAATAATAAACACAACTAAAAGGAAATTTATCTTGAAATTTAAGAAGTAACCGAAGGAAACTTAACAAGTAACGGTGAGAAAATTTATGGTAATGTGAAAAAGAGTGTGACATCAAAATTAGCTTTATTCTAATGCATGGCCTTAGTTACCACATTCATTTACTTTTGTAACTTTTCTTAAGCTACGTGGTTATATAAGTTATTTCTTTCAACTTTAAACTTTATTTAAAGGTAATGAAAATTACTGTTATAGGAGAATTCTCCTTTTTATCATCAACGATTCCCAACCAAGTATTAATACTTAATCTTTTCACCATTATGTGTGAAACATTGTACTTCAAAAACTATTTTAAATGTAGTTTTTGAAGTTTACAATTGTGTTTGATAGTTCATAATAATTCTTTGTTGGACATGTAGAAAAAAATAGATTGTAGCTGGATGTAGGGATTAGGTGTCCGTGCATCAAATGCAAGTGTCAAAAAATACATAAACCACCACAAGTGAGGGCTCATTTGTCATAATGTGGATTTATGCCAAAGTCATAATGTGGATTTATGCCAAACTACGACATTTGGGTTATAATCGTGGACAAGATGGATCAAATGTTCAGAACTTCAGTTATGTATTTAGTAGCTACGAAAACATGAATTGTGGGCATCAATTTGCTTCAGTCACTGAAATGGTGTATGATGCCTATATGCAAACATGTAATTTGATGCATGCTGATGAGGAGGCTGCTACAACATCTAAAGGATTGATTGAAACAATAAGAAATGTGTGATGATGGAAGAAGAAATGAAGTTGATGAAGCAACAATTAGCATTGGTGTTGGAAAGACAGACTGCAGACTCTTCAACGGGTACCAGTCACGTGCATCCACATTATGATCCTTTATTGGATGATCAACCCATCCCTTGAACATGGACTTCATGAGGTAAATCATATTATAACTTTGTCCTAGCTAAATTTCAATATTTGAAGCAGATTACAGCTTTGTTAAAGTTAAAATTTTTATAGCCTTTTCTACAAGTTGTGGTTCTTAATTAGAGGGTGTACAATTGTTTGTATGTTTTATATATTTATGTCTTACATATTGATTTTTCATTTCACAAGTACTATATTCAATGGAATTTTTGTAGAGCTGAGTGACCATGACTTCACCTTCCTCAACTTTATTTTCCAGTTTTAGTTAATAGGCTTTTTGTATGGTGAACATTGTAAACAAATTATGACTTGAACTTTGTACACTTTAGTGCATTATCCACTTAGGTTTTATAAACTTATATGCATCCTAATTTGACATCTATGACTTAATGAATGATGAATGTAGTTTAATTAACTATTGATTCTAATTAGAATGGCTTCTGATTGGATAATTGAGATTATATTGATTATGTAATAGTGGTCATGCTTGCAGGTAAAATTTGGGTTGAGAACGAAAGAAACTAGACTTGTCGTGAGTAGCTATAGTAGCGTCGTCCAGCCCTTGCTATTTGCGTCGGCTAACCCACACATCCTTTAATAATTTAAATTTTTAACCATCCCCTAGGCCACGCATTCAAAATGCATTTTTAATTATTATCTACTATTACCGTCAGCTAGCTCACACATCATTTAATATAAAGCGTCTGTTAGCTCACACACTAAAAGACCGTTTTAAATTATTATTTGCTATTATCGTCGTATGGCCCACACTAACAATGTCCCTTGGCCAACGCTAAGCTCATTTAACCAAACATATTTGTGTCATCGGGACGGCATTATTACATTGCAATTTGCGTCTGTTGGCTGACACATCTAAATTAGTCTCTAAGATTTTATCGTGGTTAGCTTTATGATAATGAGTCGACAATAATTATAAATTTGCATCGACTTTGACCTGTTAGTGTCGAATTTTGGCCGACACTATTTACCTAAATTGTTGTAGTGCTCGGATAGGGGATGAGATTGTGTGTTGCACACCAAGTATGGGATTGGGACCGTGTGTGGGGTGTTGGGAATTTGAGAAGAAATAAATTTTATGTTTAATTTATTTTTATTTTTTATTTTACTCATGAATTAAATAATATTATCTATGAATTTTGCTTTCCCATGACTCTTCTTTCATTCGTAGGTAGTCTTTGATTGGTTCCTCTCACTCATTTTCGTTTTTTACTAATAATAATACTATCCGTAGATGATTTTGTAGGTAATAATAATTTGCCTACAAACTTTATTCCGTAGGTAAATATCTACAGGAAACTCAACTTTTCCTTGTAGTAGGAGTCAATCATAGAATTGTACAGGTAGATCTCCAAAATTGACATCTGAAGTGTTAGAAGTGCATTAGCATGAAGTGGCTTTAAAATATTTTTCAAAATCGAAATGTGCTTTATTAAATATTGGTATAAAAACATTCTCTATAATAGAAATTAACTCATAATTATCTCAAAAACTGTGTGTATCGTTGAATACGATATTTACTTACCGGACAAACAAGATAATTTAACATTAAATTATATAAAAAAAACCACTATAAGTAACATGAAATATTAAAAACTTTCTTTCTATAAATGAAGAATAATCATGGTTACATTAAATTTGTTAGACTTTACCCTAACAAATTTAAAATTACAAATTAAATGTTATTTTGAAAATTACGTAACAGATATTTTTAATATAAAAATAGTTTAAATTAAGAAACAATTTTTCTAATTTTTGAAAAATTAAAAATAATAATTTAATACTCATTAAATCAACTCAAATAAAATTATTTATTTAAATAAAATAATATATACGACTTTTAAAAGGTAAATAAAAGTTGTTAAAAGTGTAATTTAATTACTTAAAAAAATCTAAAATTAAATTATACAATAATATGTATAATAATTTAATACTCTCTAAATCAACTCAAATAAAATGATTTATTCAAATAAAAAAATATATACGACTTTTAAAAGGTAAATAAAGGTTGTTAGAAGTTTAATTTAATTACTTAAAAAAAATCTAAAATTATAATTATACAATAATATGTTTTTTCTTTAAACATAAATTTCATTTACATTATAAAACCTATAAATTATATTAGTTTACGTTTATTTACCAAACATTTATAATACAAGTTAATTTATCAGTTCAAAACTTGTAAAGTAAAATTTTATCAGGACATATCCACTTAACTTATCATCTAGAAACTAACTTGTAAACTACTATTTATTTTATTCATTAATGTTTCCTAAACAAATCCTTAATCACTCAAGCCTAAACTTAATTGATTAAAAGGACTTTTTTTTTCAAATTATAATTTATAGTTTCTGTTCGAATCACTTAAATTTAATTTGTACATACTAAAAATATATTTTAAATTAAAAGCAATAACTTTTAAAAAAATTGAAAGGGTAAACCTATCATTCTAAATTAAACTAAAAATATAATTAATTTTTTTAGAAACTAGAGTCAAAGCCTGATTTTACTTTTTCTCCACCTCAATCTTATTTATTTCTATTCCTTTATAATAGTTTTTTCACCTAAATTAATGAACATTTTTAATTTTTGATACAATTTTAAATTATATATTATTTTCATTTCAGTTTTCTTATTTTCATATTTATATATTACCATATTTTTCTCTTTGTTATTGTTATTAAATTTTTCTGTTCAAATTAATTAAATTAGGAGTATAATTATAAAGAAAAATATATTGTTTGAAATTTAAAAATGATAAATAAAGTAATTGATTTCTTTTTTTTTTCCTACCGAACCGACAACCAGAAACAGACGATTAAAACCCCACATATCAGTGTCATTATTGTTTGTACATGTAAGGGGTTTTCTAGAGACTCCTTCCCCTCATCCTTATCACGTAGTACGAATTGCAACATTCTTTTTAGTTTTACTTCTTTTATAATAAATAAAAGATTGATTTTAAATGTTATTTTACTTTAGAAAAATTATAGATTAAAAATTTTGTTTGACTTATTTCCTTTCTCAAATTTAGACTTATTTGATTTCTTTCATTAATATAGTGTGATAAGTTTGATAGTAGTTTTAATATTTTATTTTAAATGAAATTATGATAAAATTTCAAGTTCTAAAAGAATATTTCAAATGTATATAATTTATTTTGATAACTTTTAGGTCTTTTATAATTTATCAAACATCTTTTACTTGTAATAAAATTTCAAGTTTTAAAAGGACAGTATTACATATTGATAACTGATTCTATAATAAAATATTAAATAATTGTCTCATTTTTTAAAATATAAAAGTGGTTCAAAAGACAAATATTTATTTCTCTTAGCCCGAAACACTTATTTTAATATATTCAATAGTTTTAAATTATTTAAAAATCAAAATTAAAAATAATTTAAATATATATTTATTATTAATTTTTCAAAACATTTTTTAAAAATAAAAACTATAATGAAACTTTATATTTTAAAGTGAACAATATTTTAAATAAGACAATTAATCTTGTTATCTCAATAAAATTGAAATCGAAATCTTACTAAGAATATTTTATGAACTAAATATAAAACATATCCTTATGTTCAATTAAAATATATTTAACTCTTAATTTTGTTATTAATTATAAATTATTTGTTAAACATATTCCTAGAATTTAAAATATGTTTAAAATGAATTTTTATTTAGATTAAAAATTTCTTACTAACTTGGGTAACTAAGATTAATTGTTTTCTTACTTAGGCTTGGGTAAACAAGAATAAATAAGATTTATCCACGTGATCTGAACAAAAAGAGGAATAAATCATATTTGGAATGACTGAAATCCCAAGCAACTAATTTGTTCTTCAACCTATTAAACCAAGCATGAGGAGCTTTTAAGTCCATAGATAACCTTGTTGAGTTTGCTTTCAAAATCTGGTGTTTTAGGATTAATGAATCTTTTAGGTTGAACCATACATCTTCAGCTAGAAAACCAAAGAAAGACATTATTTATATGTAACTGTTGAATCTCCCATCCTTTTGAGACGACTATAATGAGCACAATGCTGATCGTAGTTGGCTTAACAACTGCACTAAATGTCCCCAAGAAGTCTACTCAACTAGTTTGATGAAATCCTTTTTAACCAACCTTGCTTTGTGGCGTTTGATGCATCCATTAGGACCCATATTTGAGCTTAAATACCAATTTGATGCCAACTAATGACTGCTTTGATGATGGCAGCACCAGATGCAACGTTTTGTTTTGAATGAGAGAGCTTCGTACTCAATTTGCATGGCCTTCCTCTGGTTATCATTACTTAAAGGTGTTGCAACACTGTGAAGCTATGTTGTGTCAAGACTGTTAGCAACCTCTGCAGTACTACCAGTAAATGGCAACCTTGGTTTGAAGATTCCAATCTTCCCTATAGTTATCATAGGATGAACATTCATTTGAATTGATCCACCTGCGGGTGTCAATTTTAGGTGTTGATTGATTTGATTCAGCACTTTGGAAATTTGGTGCGACAATTATTCTGTCTGATTGTCCTGGTGAATCTAAAGTGGAGCTTCCAAGATTTGATGATACTGTTGGAAAATGTTGGAAAAGTTTGTTGATAATCCATACAAGGAGATGTTGAACATATTTTTAGATCCGAAACATATTTCCGGATAAGGAAATGCGGGATTTTTATTATAATTTTAATGATATCAATTTGGCAGGATGAACCCTATTATTTCAAGTCCAATCCAAATCCATTACATTACTTGCAACCAAGACCATGCGGAGCATGACTTCAGGAAAGAGAAACATAGCTGACATGTAATTTATTCCGTGCATAGTACATGCCTACGGTGGTTGTACCTCTCTACCACCACCTAGTAAACTAAAAGGCGGCGCAACGCCTTGGACACGCCCCGGTAAATTGCATCGGAAACGGACACCACAGACACCTTCAACTTGGACTTGATCACATTGGACATAATGCTATCACTGTAACCATTCTGAACATCGCGGTATCTATCCCACAGCATCACTCCCCCGTAGTTGGAGGCTTCCTTTGCGTGCGGAAGCACCTCGTCGTTGAGGACCTCCGGCGGAATGTAACCGTCGCCGGCGCTGGGCGCTGCTGGCACTCCCACGAAGAGCGAGTTGTTGGAGGCGACCGAGTCGACCCACTTGTCCCAGGACTCCAAGAGGGCGCTGGTGCCATCGGTGTAAGAGCAACTAGGGTTGTCGTAGAACTGAACGAAGATGTAGTCGAAGAGGTTGGTGGCTATGGCTTTGCCGAGATAGGGGATTGGGTCTGTTGGGCACTGAGGAGCTGCGGACAAGTAAAAGTAACGCCCCGTCGTTTGTCGTAACAAATCGAGTTCCCTTGCCAGATCGTCCCAGTAATCCTCCGACGTTTCAACGTGGAAGTCGACGCCGTCCAGCATGACGCTTCCCAGTGGACCGAATTCGCCGCTGAGGAAGTTGATGAAGAGGTAGTTGGCCACGTCCTTTGCGTCCTCCGCCGAGCTCAGCCAGTACCCTCCGGTGGGTCCTCCGATTGAAAGGAGCACCTTGATGCCTTTCGCCTGTAACCAATACACAACCCCATTAAAAGAAGCACTCTGATGGTTCACACATGATTTGATCGAGACCGAGGAAGTAAAATTTTCAGAAAAACTAATGGATCTTCTTGGGATCCGAATCTACCTGGCAATAGTTTATTTGGGGCTGTAGAAGGCCGCAACTTCTCCCGGAACTATCGCCGCAGTGACCGGCGAAGTTCAAAGTTGGCGTTCTCCCTGCACCGAACTGGTGGAGGAACGCGAGGAGCACAATGGCGTACTTTCCACTGTCACATGTAGCTATCAAATTGCCTTCTCGAGCGTCTTGGCCCCAGTACACAGCAATGCCACCATTTTCAGCGCGTGAAGAAGAGAACGTGAAAAGGGATAAGAGAAGTATGATCAAAGCTAGTCTTTGAGGTGCCATTGCTATCTGTTATGGCTTTCTTGTTTGAGTGTAGGAGAAACAGAAACCAGCCTATTTAAGGAGGTAAAATCATCTTCAAACAAAAAGAAAAATATTTTTTCTATTACTTGACAATTTTCTTTTATTATCTTAAGTATTATTTTTTAATTGATTTTCATTTTTTCATTTCTTTTTTTTTAATATTCCAAAATCATTTAAGAAACAACGTTTCATAATATAAAAAATGTTGTAAAAATTTAATAATTAAAATATCATTTAAAAAAAAAAATGGTATCAATGTTGAAAATGTAAAGAGGACTATTATTTGACAGCTCCTTTAAACTTCTAATACATTCAAATATGTATATTTTTTTAAACTACTTCTATTTTATTTAATTTTCCTTTTATCATTCTTATATTTAAATATATTTTTTATTATTTTTAATTATGTTTTATGTATTATTATCTATTTTCAATCTTACAAAATACTATTAAGTATTTCATTACTTTTACCATTAATGAGGTATATTTTTAAACTTTCTATACACTTTAAATGATATAAAAACAGGCAGAGAGACAGAAGAACAGAGCATTAAATTATAAATATCAACACTTTTCACAAATTTTGCGAACTTGCGTTTAATGAGGTCATTACATACGTAAGTCTTTATACTGTGTTAAAACATAGATTCAAATTGTAAATTTTGATATTGGTATAGATTACATTAAGATTTTGAATAAGTTATCAAGTTTTATTAATCAAACCATACAACAAATTATTTCAAATAAATTATTTTTAACAATTCAAGTATTATTTATAACAATTATTTTTAACTAAAAATGTAAATAATATTGTTTGGAATACAACCATTTTTATTAAATACAAATATATTGTTTAAAATTCATTAACTTTTGGCTAAATTTTTGATGAAGAAAGAAAGTAATATGAAAAATCACAAAATTTGATTTACTAAGTAGAAAAAACATGTCTTTTGTCAAATATAAGGTTTCAACATTCCATTTGTTTGCACAAAAATACAATGTTCATGTGAAGTTTAAGATATTGAAAGCTTTGAGCAACAAATTAAAAGTATTTTGACAACTCTTGATCACTTCATTAATTTTTTTTTTTAAATTCAAAGATTTTTTTAAATGGAAAGAGTTATTACAAATCATTTTTTAAATCAGTACAGTAAAGGCTTTTGCCTTCGGTTATTTTCAATATTTTGTTTTAGGCATATTGGGACGAGGCAAAAAGGGATAGTTTTTGACCTCGAGTGTCAATTGAACTCAAAACACCCCCTTTCTGCCTCGGTTCTAGATAACCCAAGGCCATTTGGGAACTTTTTTGCCCTGGTTGTGGTCGAACTGAAGTCATATAGTAAAAAAAAATTAATTAAATTAAAAATTCGAAGACCTTTTGGCCTCTGTTGTAGTCTGAACCGAGGCCATAGAAACCTTTTTTGCCTCGGTTATGGTAAGAACTGAGGCCTAATGCACAATTTTTTTAAATACTTTTTCAGTTTTATGAATATTCTCACATTTAAACCTGCATATTTTTTTCAGAAACCAGCACAGACCTGAACAAAATATTTTATGAAACATCCACAATTCAAATACATTTAAAAGACAATTAAAAATCGTCCACAATTCAAATACTATCCTAATTAATATTATTGTACATCTAAATTATAAATTTTGCACATGCTATCCTACCAAACTTTATGGATTTCGCGGGAAATGAGGTAGGACTCTTGAATGTCTGCAAAATAAGACATTAACTTAAGTTAGTATATAGAATGACAATATTGCAAAGTATTCATTTTAATTCAAATATATATTACAATTTCCCAATTAGTTGTAATACGAGCACACACAATAATTGTCATCCATTGCATTATATAGTAACCACATTCATATGAGTCAGTTTGTCTATTACACTACATTATATCAATAACATTACAATTAATTAAGGAAGAAAATCAAATCAAACAATTATAAATATATGGATTGAAATATCAAACCTGGAGGGAACACCATGCAAGACATTTTGCCTTAGCCGTTGATCTCCCTAACAACATGTTATGTCCAACAATTGAACTATGATAATATGCAATCATTAGGACATGCATGTATCCTTTTATACTACATACCCATCAGACAAAGAATTTTCTTGGCATCATAGTTTCAAGTGGGTAGAGTATTTCCATCGAGAAACATTTCATTCAAGAGCACGAGCAATTTTGTGAAACTTTTATCTGTCCAACCATTGGTCGCTTTCAAATTCATAAGTCTTAAAATTGCTGACAATCGCATGAACTTAGTTGAACTGACATACAACAAAGTTTTCACATTAGCAGACATGGTCTCATACACATGTGCTTGTGCAAAAGCTTCTACGCCAACATCTTATATCATGTCTCCATATTGTCTTCTTTCACTCGCTCTTCCCGTCGCTCTTCCATGGTGGAATCGACAACATGTTCAGTTCGGGAAACAGTTGGAAAGTCTATTAATTCGCCATGCCATGTCCATATTGTATAACTTCTAAGGAAACCATCACAAATAAGATGTTCCCTAACTTGAGTTGCATTCAACTTTCTCCCATTCAAACAGTTGACACAAGGACATCTAAACTTCACCTCATCATCACTTATACCCTCATAATGTTGCGCAAATTGTATAAATTCTTCTACTTTATTCTCATATTCAGCACTGATGCGTGGTAAATTAATCCAATTTTGATCTATACATATATGTATTGAAATTACATGAACAATTTCAGTAATATTTGAATCAATGCTCACGTTGTTTGTGTAATCAAGGTGTGACCCTATCCCATTCAAGAAGATTCACTTTCTTTATTTTATTGGTACATATTAGTTTTAAAATACATATCTTAAATCTCACGAAATTTTCCCAGCATTTTGCATTGGTCTTCAGGATACACGAAATGAAAGTGATTATCAACCACAATCAAATATGCGCCGAAGATCAATACAAAATACAATTGACAAATATTCATGAATTTTAAGATATGTATTTTAAAAAATATATGCACAAATAAAGTACTATAGAAAGTGATTAATCTTCTTAAACTATCCAATCGGACAATTCAAGATTCAATACATTTAAATTATTAGTATTGTATCCCCTTATATTAATTTAAAAAAATGTAGCTTTTTCAAAATGAAAACTCGGGGACAATACATAATTTTCGTATTGAATCTCAAATGGAAAACTAAGGCTAACTCACACTGTAAGAAAATCAAACAACATATTTAAACAAATAATTAACCACAAATATAAATAAATTTAGAATGGAACTTGGGAGCGTGAAAGTTGAATAACAATTGAGAACCGAAATCAAAAAGGATGCACAATTTGAGAACTCAAAATTCCACAATGCAAAAGTACCAAATGATAAAAAATGAAACCACAAATCTCAAACTACTACAATTCATAATAGAAAGAAAAATCAAAGCAACATAAACGAACCAAAACAACAAAAAAAAAACCAAAATGTGAAGCGAAACCTATTTTTTGAACTCACCCGCAGCGGGAGGCGTTGAGCAATTGACGAACCTAGACGGCGCGACAGAGGTGACGACACGCGACTATTGGCAGCAGAAGCTGGTCGGCGACGAGGCGGAACGTGGTGGTGGCAGAGCAGCAAGGGAGGAGCTTTGGTTATTTTGTAACCAAGGCCTAAAACCTCTTACTACACCGATTTTTCGTAGACTCGAAACAATAGAGTTCGACGAAATTTTAAAAATATCACTGCCTCCTAATGGCTTCGGTTCCGCTATAACCGAAGTCTATAAGACGAAGTAAAATGTCAAATTATAAGCTTTGAGCAATAATTTAAAAGTATTTTGACAACTCTTGATCACTTTATTATTTTTTTTAACTTGGAAGATTTCTTTAAATGAAAAGAGTTATTACAAACCATTTTTCAGACCGTATAATTTGCTCTATTTTTTTATAATAAATAAAATACTAATTTTCAAGGATGGATCTTAGTATCAGTGTTAGTATTGGTGTAGGGGGCAATGGACCCCTAAATTTTAACAAAAATTTAAAATTAGTAGTGTATATATATATATATATATATATATATATATATATATATATATATATATATATTATAATTAAAAATAAAAAAATATATATTTTTTTTATATAAAATATATAATTTTATA